>Ga0247727_10002578_pt1 | contig 41178 bp, 40 predicted proteins | sample WisWelCaveWW1625_FD_202498 | JGI IMG/M metagenome (GOLD analysis project Ga0247727, IMG submission 202498) | Biofilm microbial communities from Wishing Well Cave, Virginia, United States - WW16-25 | ecosystem: Environmental > Aquatic > Deep subsurface > Groundwater > Cave microbial mat | place...
CTTGACACCCCGCTCGGCCCAAGGAATCTCTTCCTCGGACTGGGGCCTGCTACCGGGCGCTCCGGCGCTTACCCGGACGGGACTTTCACCCGTTAGTGAGACGCGTCTTTCAGGACGCACCATGTCGATCATTGTATCAGAACCGTAAGCTGCATTACTCTCGCATGTTGCTCCGGCCTTAGGCGGGGAAGGCGGCTGCCCATCAATTATTACCTACTCACCCGAAAACGCTCAACCTCTTCTTCGTGCAGCTCCACGCTCAGCCCCGGCGCATCGGGGATCTCCAGCCACCCATCGCGGGCCGCGAACTTCTGCCGCGTGACCTCGTCACGCCGTGTCGTCTCCTCCTCCACCACGAACTCGGCGATGAAGGACGTCGGAATCGAGTTCAAAAAATGCGGCGCCGCGGCGGCGTTGATGTCAGTGGTGAAGCCGTTGTTGACGACGGGCAGGTTCTCTTACGGCGCCAGGTTCACCCGCCGCAGCAGCACGGCGAAGCGCGGGTCGGAGCGCAGCGGGTCGTAAAGCGGGTCGACCTTGAGATACACCACGTTGTCCTGACGCTGCTCGACAGCCTTGTCCAGCCACTCGAAGGCGCGGTCCTTTTCTCCCAGACCCATATGGACCTGGGCGATGGACAGGGCCAGGGAAGATCCGCGCTGGTTACGGTCCATCAACTCGTCGAGGATCTTCCGCGCCTTGACCCGGTTTCCGGACATGCCGTAGGCCACTCCCAGGAGGCCGATGCTCCCCTGAGCGCTGTCCAGCTTGACCGCGGCCTCGATCTCGGCGATGGCTTGCGGGAACATCGATCGCAAGATGTAGGTCCTCCCGAGCATCCAGCGGGCGTAGGCGAAGTTGGGGTCCAGGCCCAGGACGGCGCGGTACTGCTCCGTCGCCTGCTCGTAGCGGCGAGCATTTTCGAGGTTGTCGCCTAGGGTCGACTGGATGATCAGGGAAAGGGGCTCGAGTTGCTGGGCGCGCCTGGCCGCGGCCAGGGCTTCCTCGAACCGGCCCAAGGTGGAAAGATAGATCGAATACCACTGGTGGGCCGTGGGATAGTTGGGGTTCAGCGCCAAGGCTCGCTGAAACTCTTTTTCCGCGCCGGAGAAGTCCCAGTCGTAGCGGTACTTGACCCAGGCCAGCGAGTTGTGGGCTTCGGCGAGGGTGTCGTCGATGGCCAGAGCCCTCTCGGCGGCGTTTCTTGCCCTGGGAAACACCTCGCGCGGCGGCGCCCCCGCAAAGAAGGGCATCAGACCATAACTGTCGGCCAGGCCGGCGTGGGCCAAGGCGAAGTTGGGATCCCTGGCGATGGCGGCCTCGAAGTGGCCGACCGCGGTCTTCATGGCTTCGCCCGTGCGCCGGTTCCAGTGGTAGCGGCCCTTAAGGTATTCCTGGTAGGCTTCGCCGTCCTGAGTCCGGCGCCGAGCGCTCAGCCGGAGCTCGAGCTTTCCCGCGATCTCCCGCGCGATCTCCTCCTCGACGGCGGCGGCGTCGGCGAGCCGGCGGTTGTAACGCTCCCCCCAAAGCTGCGATTCCTTCTCCACATCGACCAGCTCAGCCTGGATGCTGAGGCCGTCGCCGCGCTGCACCACCCGGCCGGTCAGCACCGCCCGGACCTTCAGGTCGCGGCCGGCCTTTTGCGGATCTGCCTGCTGGCCCTTGTAACGGAACACGGTGCTGCGCGGCAGAACGCGCAATTGAGGCAGCCGCGAAAGGTTGTTGATCAGGCTTTCGGTGATGCCGTCGCTCAGGTATTCGGTGTTGGGATCGGCGTTGGCGAAGGGGAGCACCGCCAGCGAGTCGATCGGAGCGCTGCTCGCGGGCCGAAAGTAGAGGGCCGCGGCCACGGCGAGCGCCGCGACAACGGCGGCAACGGTGCCCCACAGCAGCCGCGGGCGCGCCGGCGCAGCGGGGGTCGCGCCGGACTCGCTGTCTCGCTTGAAGCGCCGCAAGTCCGCCAGCATCTCGCGCGCCGATTGGTACCGCACCTCGCGGTCCTTCTCCAGGCACTTGAGGATGATGCGCTCGAGCTCGGCGGGCTGGCCGGACGGCGCCGGCTGCGCATGCAGGATGCGGTCGATGGTCTCGACGCCGCTCGCGCCTGAAAACGGCGCCCGGCCGGTGGCCATCTCGTAGAGCACCACGCCGAAGCTGAAAAGGTCGGTGCGCGGATCGACTTGCTTGCCGAGGGCCTGCTCGGGGCTCATGTACTGCACCGTGCCGACCACCAGGCCGGGGTCGGTGACGCCCTCGACCGTCGGCGCTTGTAAAGGGTCGGCCGCCTCCGGCTGCGTGATCTTGGCGAGGCCGAAGTCCAGGATCTTGGCGTGATGCCGGCCGGTGATGAAAATATTGGCGGGCTTGATGTCGCGGTGGGCGATGCCCTTCGAGTGGGCGGCGTCGAGCGCGTCGGCGATCTGGATGCCGAGGTCGAGCAATTCGTCGGAGGGAACGGGCCGCGCGGCGATGCGTTGCCGGAGGGTCTGGCCCTCGAGCAGCTCCATGACGATGAACGGCGCGCCCTCGTGCTCGCCGATGTCGTAAACGGTGCAGATGTTGGGATGGTTGAGCGCCGAGGCCGCGCGCGCCTCGCGCTCGAAGCGGTCGAGCGCCTGGCGGTCCTGGGCGAACTCCGGCGGGAGAAACTTCAGGGCGACGCTGCGGCCCAGGCGCGTGTCCTCGCCCTTGTAGACCACGCCCATGCCGCCGCCACCGAGCTTCTCGAGGACGCGGTAGTGGGAGACGGTGTTGCCGATCACGCTGGAGAGATTATACGCCAGTCGGGCGCGGGATCGTCCTCTTGTGGGGGAAGACGTTGCGCGATACACTGGAACCATGGGCATTCGGGAATTTCTCACGGAAAAGCGAGGGGACATCCTTCGCATCGCAAGCCAGCATGGCGCCCGGGAGGTTAGAGTTTTCGGCTCGGTCGCCCGGGGGGAAGCGCGCGGCGACAGCGACCTCGATATCCTGGTCGAATTTGAGCCGGGACGCAACCTTCTGGACCATGTCGCTCTTTCCCAGGACCTGGAGCAACTGCTGGGCCGCCGCGTGGATGTCGTCACCGCGAACGCGCTGCACTGGTACGTGCGGGACAGTGTGATTCGGCAGGCCGTACCGTTGTGAAGGACGACCGGCTCTACATCATTCACATCCTGGAGTGTCTGGAACGGGTCGAAGCCTACACCCGCGACGGCTAGGACGCCTTCATGGCCTCGGCCCTGATCCAAGACGCCGTGATTCGCAACTTCGAGATTGTAGGAGAAGCGGCCAAGAGGGTTTCTGCGGATGTCAGGCAGGCTTTTCCAGAGGTCCCGTGGAATCGCATCGCTGGATTTCGTGACGTCCTTATTCACAACTATCCTGGCGTTGACCTCGCGGAAGTATGGAATGTCATCGAGGCGGAAGCGCTACGGTTGAAGCGACAGATTCAGGCGGTGCTGGAAGCTCTAGGCAACCCGAAACGCTGCCAGTGACTCTTCGTCGAGGTCGATCCCCAAACCCGGCGCCTCGGGAATCGCGAGATACCCGTCCGTCGCGATCAGCTTCTGCCGCGTGATGCGATCGCGCAGCGTGGTTTCCTCTTCCACCACGAACTCCGCGATGAAGGAGTTCGGAATCGAGTTCAGAAAATGCAGCGCCGCGGCGACGTTGATATAGGTGGTGAAGCCGTGGTTGACGACGGGTAAGCCGCGATCGGCGGCGAGCGACGCGATCTTCATGGCCTCGGTGAAGCCGCCGCAGCGCGTCAGGTCCACCTGCGCGATGTCGATCCGCCCGCGGTCCATCAGCTCCAGAAACGACTGCCGGTTCGATTCCTCCTCTCCGGCGGCGATGCGCACTTCGGTGGACTCGCTCAGCTTCCTGTAACCGTCGTAGTCGTCGGGGCGCAACGGTTCTTCGAGCCAGAAGATGCGGTGCTCGGAGAATGCCCGGGCCCGCTGGATGGCGGTCTTGGCGTCCCACACTAGCCCGGCGTCGATCATCAAGTCGGCGTCGTCGCCCAGGCCGCGGCGCGCTTCCCGCACCAGCGCGATGTCGGTCTTCTCGTCGCGCCCCATCGGATCCCAGCCGAACTTGACGGCGGAAAAGCCGCGATCGCGAAAGCGCCGGGCCCGCTCGCCCGTCTCCTCGGGCGTCGCGCCGAACAACGAGCTGGCGTAGGCCCGGATCCGGCTGTGGAATCCCCCGCCGAGCAGCCGCCAGATGGGCTGTCCCAGCGCCTTGCCCTTAATGTCCCAGAGCGCGATGTCGACGCCGCTCATGGCGTGCACGCCCACGCCGCGCCGGCCGCCGTAGATGTTGCCCCGGTACATCTTGTGCCAGAGGTACTCGGTGCGGAAGGGGTCTTCGCCGATCAGCAGCTCGCGCAGGCCGCAGGCGGTGGTGTGCGAGAACGGTCCTTCGATGATCCCCTTCGCCGCCAGCGGCGCGGAATCCACTTCGCCGATCCCGGCGATTCCGGCGTCGGTCGAGACGCGCACCACCAGGGCGTCCTGCCCGCTGTCGCACTGCCGCTTGACCTGCGGCAGCCGCAGGTAGATGGCCTCGACCTCGGTGATTTTCACGGCGGAACGGGCGGGCGGCTAGTGCTTACTTGCACGGGAAACCGCTCCCTTTGGTCGCGGCTCAGCAAGCGTTTCCGAGCCACGACCGGAGGGAGTGGAATGGCGCCAACTTTGGCATGTAAGCACTAGTCGCGCTCTTCGGAGGAGGCCTGGCGGTCGAGCGACTGGCCGGCCTTCAGGCGCTGGAACAGGCGCTCCACCTCGGCTTCGTCCTGCGGGCGCAGCATGCGGTAGCGCGGCGCCGCGCTCTCGGCTTCGTCGGGGGTCTCGTCCGCTCCCCAGTACTGCTCATAGGGTATGCCCTCGATCCGCGCGTCGCGCGCCAGGCGGCGCATCTGCCGCAGCAGCCGCCCGGCCGCCTCCGGCTCTCCCGGATAAATCAGCGGCATGCTCCGGCCGTCGCGGAACGTCACGCGCAGCACCAGCGGCGAGGTCCAACCCGTGGTGTCGAGCCGCTCGACCTCCGTCCACCGGTAACTGGTTTTCCCCACGCTCCAGGATTTCTCGCGCAGCACGATCGGGGGCCGCGCCGCCAGAAACGCCAGCAGGCTGCCGCTGACCAGCAGCAGAAAAGCGGGCACGAATGCGGGCGTCCAGCGCAGGCCGCACCAGGCGGAGAACGCCGCTAGCACGAACGCCACGACGGCTGCGAGAACGTACCGGCGGGCTGGGCGGTAGCGGGTCATCCCTTCTACTTTTAGCCTACTCCCGAAACAGGCCCGGAGTCAACGGCCCGCCGAGCCTCCGGAGTGGCGAGAAAGTTTCTGCGACGTCACCACCGCGTAGTGCGCCCCGCTGACCAGCGTCGCGGCGGCTGTCAGCCACACCAGCGCGTCGGAGAGCCCCGTGATCATCCGTGCCGGCCAGGCGTTCTTCACCATGACACAAAACACCGTGGCCACCTGCGTGGCGGTGTTCGCCTTCCCCAGCAGGCTCGGCGGGAAATCGCGGATCGGCGTCGCCAGCGCGACCACCAGCGACGTAGCGATGATGATCGCGTCGCGGCTCAACACCAGGATCGTCGCCCACCACGGCACCGATCCGATCAGCGACAGAATGGCGAAGCTCGAGCTCAGCAGCAGCTTGTCGGCTATGGGATCGAGGTAGGCCCCCAGCGGGGTCTTCAAGTTGAGCCGCCGGGCGACGATTCCGTCGATGGCGTCGGTCACCGCCGCTATCAGAAACAGGACCAGCGCCCAGCCGTGCCGGCCGTAGAGCATCGAGATCAGGATCAGGGGAATGACCAGCAGCCGGAATAGAGTGAGCTGGTTGGCGAGATTCCAGAGCTGCCGCATGCCCGGCGGACGCTACCCGGCTTCCGACTGTCCCGCTACGGCGCCGCGCCCGGCCTCCTCGGCGCCCGGAGGCCTTCTCGGGACCAGGGCCGCCGCCTGGCCGATCGCGGCCAGCTCGGCCATCGAGGAAATGGTCAGCCGGCGACGCTTGATGCGCAGCACCCCTCGCTTGCCCAGCCGGTTCAGGATGCTGGAGGTGGTCTCGCGTGTGGATCCCACCAGTTGCGCCAGCTCCTTCTGGGAGATCTGGAGCTTCAGGTGAATACCGTCAACGACGGGCTCGCCGTGCTGCTGCGCCAGCTCGAGAAGCAGGTGGATGACGCGTTGCTCGACGTCCCAAAATCGGAACCTTTCGATGGCCGCCTCGACCGCCTGCAGCCGCCGCCCGAGCAGGCCGGCCAGTATCTGCCAGGCTTCCGGCCGCGGCTGCAGCCACTCCAGCACGCTCTTGCGCGGGATTACCCAAAAGGCGGCTTCCTCGAGCACCTCGACCGAGCTTGGACGATGAGTTTCCCCGAGCAGCGCCATCTCGCCGAACAGATCCCCCGGCACCAGGATCTGAAGGATCAGCGCCTTGCCGTCGCCATCCGCGCGCCCGATCTTCACCTTGCCGGACTTCAAAAGAAACAAGGCATCGGCCGGATCCCCAGCGCGGTATGCCAGCGTCCCCCGGCGGCAGCGGGATCGGAGCACCACGCCTTCGAGGCGAACCCAGTCGCGGAATGGACCCGTTACAGTAGGCGGGGCGCCGCCCAATTCTCTCGTCGTCACGGCCACCTGCTCAGCGCGGAGGCTTCGACCCCCGACGCCGTCCCGAAAGCTAGGTCGCCGCCCACGCGCGCGGCTCCCTCCAACGCCATCCTGACTTACGCTAGGAGATTATACCGCCGGTCGCGCCGACTTCAAGAAGAATCTTCTGGCGCCCGCTGCATCTTCTTTAGGAACTCTTCACTTTTGCGAAATTCCGTTTCCAGGCTGGGTTCGCGCAGACTTCGCCGCAGGATCTCGAGCTTCGCGATATAGTCCGACAGCGCGCGGTCGATGTTGTCCGCGTTGGTCCGGCAAATATCCCGCCACAACTGGTAAGCGCTGGCGGCCAGCCTCGTCATGTCGCGCAAACCGCCGCCGGCGACCCGCTGGCAGTCCGGTCCCGAGACTTGTTCCGCCAGGACGGCAGCCAGCGCCGTCGAGGCTAATTGGGGCAGGTGCGACGTCAGGGCCACCACCCGGTCGTGAACCTCCGGGCGCATGACAATCACCCGGGCGCCCAGCTTCTCCAGCCACTGGCAAAAGCCGCTCACCGCTTCGCCGGACGGCAGGACGCCACTGGACGGCGTCAGGACATAGCTGGCCCCGCGAAACAACTCGCCCTCGGCTGCCTCCACGCCACGCTCGGCCTTCCCCGCCATGGGATGCCCGCCCAGGAACGTGACCTCGCCGCGAAACACCTCGCCGGCGCGCGCCACTATCGCCTCCTTAGTACTACCCGCATCGGTCACCAGGGTTCCGGGCTGCGCCAGGCGGGCCACTTCCGGAAGGACCTCCAGAATCTGCCCCACGGGTTGGGCCAGGTAGACCAAGTCGGCCTGCGGAACCGCCTCCTCCAGTGGCGCCCCTTCGTCGATTACACCCCGCTGGAGCGCCGCCGCCAGGGTCCGGGGAGAGCTGACCCCCACAATCCGCCCTTGGAAGCCGCGCCGGCGTAACCCCAGCGCGAACGAGCCCCCGATCAATCCCACCCCAACGATGACGACGGTCAATCCGGAATCCTCAAATCGTTCGCCCCACGGCCGGGGCGATCATCCGCAGCTGCTTCATCAGCTCGTCGAACTGCTCCGGCTTGAGCGACTGCGCGCCGTCGCTGAGGGCATGGTCCGGATCGTGGTGGACTTCCATCAGCAGGCCGTCCGCCCCCGCCGCCACCGCCGCGCGCGCCATGGGCGCGACTTTGTCCCGGCGGCCGGTGCCGTGCGACGGGTCGGCGACGATCGGCAGGTGAGAGAGCTTTTGGACCACCGGAATCGCGGAAATATCCAGCGTGTTGCGGGTGTAGTTCTCGAAGGTCCGGATGCCACGCTCGCACAGGATCACCTGGTAGTTGCCTCCGGACAGGATGTACTCCGCCGAAAGCAGCCACTCCTCGATGGTCGCCGAGATCCCGCGCTTCAGCAGAACCGGCTTGGCCTGCTTGCCCAGCTCCTTGAGGAGCACGAAGTTCTGCATATTGCGCGCCCCCACTTGCAGGATGTCCGCGTACCGCGCCACCAGATCCACCTGGGTGGTGTCCATCACCTCGCTGACCACTAGCAGGCGGTTGCGATCGGCCGCCTCGCGCAGCATCACGAGGCCCTCTTCCCCCATCCCCTGAAAGCTGTAGGGCGAGGTGCGCGGCTTGAACGCCCCGCCGCGCATCACCTGCGCGCCGCCGGCGGCCACCGACTCGGCGATGCGGTGGATCTGGTCCCGGCTCTCCACGCTGCACGGTCCGGCCATCACCACCACGCGCGGCCCGCCGATCCGCACCTTGCCTATTTCCACGACAGTCCCTTGCGGCCGGAAGGCCCGGCTGGCCAGCTTGTAGGGCGCCGAGATCCGCAGAACCTCACTGACGCCTTCCATCACCTCCACGTCGCGCGTGTCGAAGTCGATCTTGGCGCCCACGGCGCCCAGCACGGTGTGCCGCGCGCCGGTCGAGCGGTGCACGTCGAACCCGAGATTCACCAGCCGGTCGATGACCGCCTGGATCTGGGCCTCCGCGGCCCCCTCCTGCATCACAATGACCATCGCTGGCTCCTCACTGCTTCGGACCCCGCTGGATCGACCGCATCTCGTCGATCAGCCGCTCGTAAATCCGCTTCACCGCTTCGGCCGACAGCGGCCCGCCGTTGTTCTCGCTGATATTGCGAAACACCTCCGCTTCCCGGTCGGGCTCGTAGATCGGGATCCCGGTCTTTTTCTTCAGCGGCACCAGCGCCAGCACGCACCGCGCCCGGTCGTTGAGCAGCTTGAGGATCTTGCGATCCAGTACGTCGATGCGGTTGCGCCAGTGAGAAATGTCCATCAAAACCTTATGAAACCGCAGATGAACGCAGATTAACGCAGATAGGCCTCTAGCTGCCGGGCTTTCATCTGCGTTTATCTGCGTTCATCTGCGGTTCCAAATCCCCGCTTCAAGTTTCTGGTGAACTGCTCCAGTTGCTCGGGCTGCTGTTCGATCTGGCGCACAAAGGCGCTGCCCACCACCGCCGCGTCGGCCAGGGGCGCCAGCTCCGCCAGGTGTTCCGGGCGCGAGACGCCGAATCCCACGGCGAGCGGCAGGGAGGTCACCGCGCGGGTGCGCGCTATCAGCGGCGCGACCGTGTCGGAGAGCTTCTCCCGCTCGCCGGTGACGCCGGCTCGCGAAACCAGGTACACGAACCCGCTCGAATACCGTCCCACCAGTTCCAGCCGTCGCGGCGTGCTGGTCGGAGCCGCCAGAAACACCGTGTCGAGCCCGCGTCCTCGCATCTCGCCCACGAATGGATCAGCCTCCTCCACGCTCAGGTCCGTCAGCAGCGCGCCGTCCGCGCCCGCCGCTTTGGCGTCATCGGCAAACCGCGAAAACCCGTAGCGCAACACCGGATTCAGGTAACTGAATACCACCAGCGGCACTTCCGACCGCCGGCGAATCTGCTGGACCACTTCCAGCACCCCGCACAGCGTCGTGCCGCGTTCGAGCGCCCGCTGGCTGGCCCGCTGGATCACGGGTCCGTCGGCGATCGGATCGGAAAACGGCACGCCCAGCTCGACCACGTCCGCGCCGCCCCGCTCGAGGGCCTCCACCAGCGCCGCCGTGCGATCCAGCGCCGGGTCGCCCGCCGTCAGATACGCTACCAGCCCGCGCTCGCCGGCGTCCTTGAGGCGGGCGAAACACCGGCCGATCCGGGTCACTTGCCCGCCTGCGCCGGGCGATCGAGCTCGGGCAGATTCTCCCGAAAAATATCGATGTCCTTGTCGCCGCGGCCCGACAAGTTCACCACGAACACTTCGCCCCGGGCGCGCGGCGCCCGCTCCATCACCTCGGCGATGGCGTGGGCCGCCTCGAGCGCCGGCACGATCCCCTCCAGCCGCGAGAGCAGCCGTGCGGCTTCGAGCGCCCGGCCGTCGGACGCCGAGGTGTACTCCGCCCGGCCGCAATCGTGCAGCCAGGCGTGCTCTGGTCCGACTAATGCATAGTCGAGCCCCGCGGACACCGAGTGCGTCAGCGCCACCTGCCCGTCGGCGTCCTGCAATAGATAGCTCTGCGCCCCGTGCAGCACGCCGGGCGAGCCGCCGCTGAACCGCGCGGCGTGCTGGCCGAGCGCGAGCGACCGCCCCCCGGCCTCCACGCCCAGCATCCGCACGGCGGCGTCCCCCAGAAACGGATGGAACAGGCCGATGGCATTGCTCCCGCCGCCGACGCAGGCGATCAGCAGGTCCGGCAAACGCTTCTCAGCTTCGAGGATCTGCGCGCGCGCCTCCGTGCCGATCACGCTCTGGAAATCGCGAACCATCTTGGGATAGGGGTGCGCCCCGAGCGCCGACCCCAGCAGGTAATGTGTGTCGGCCACGTTGGTGACCCAGTCGCGCATGGCCTCGCTGATGGCGTCCTTCAGCGTGCGGCTCCCGGCGTCGACCGCCACGACTTCCGCCCCCAGCAGCCGCATCCGGAAGACGTTGAGGCGCTGCCGCCGCATGTCCTCGGTGCCCATGTATACGACACAGCGAAAGCCGAACAGCGCGCACACCGTCGCCGTCGCCACGCCGTGCTGTCCGGCGCCCGTTTCCGCGATGACGCGCCGCTTGCCCAGGCGCCGCGCCACCAGCGCCTGCCCCAGGCAGTTGTTGATCTTGTGCGCGCCGGTGTGCAGCAGATCCTCGCGCTTGAGGTAAATGCGCGCGCCGCCCAGGTGCTCGCTCAGTCGTCGCGCCAGGTAGAGCGGCGTCGGCCGGCCGGCGTATTTCCGCAGCAGCTCGTCGAGCTCCGCGGTGAACGCGGGATCCAGCCGCGCCTGCTCGTAGGCAAGCTCCAGCTCTTCGAGCGGGGCCATCAGCACCTCGGGGACAAACCTTCCCCCGTAAGGCCCGAAGTGGCCTCCCGCGTCCGGGCCGCGCAACTGTGTCGCGTCAGGCATCGCTCTGCTGCGCTTGCTGTTTCGCCGCCTGCACAAACGCCTGCACCTTCAACGGATCCTTGACGCCCGGCGATTGCTCGAGCCGCGAGCTGGCGTCCACGCCCCACGGCGCGCCGCGCCGGATCGCTTCGGCGACATTGCTCGCGTCGAGCCCCCCGGCGACGATGATCTTTCCCTGCGCCGCGGCGGCGCGGGCCACGCCCCAGGGAAACGGCCGCCCGCTGCCTCCGTAGCTGCCGTTCTCGCCGGCGGCGTCGAGGAGAAACGCTTCGCAGCGGTAATCGGCCAGCCCAGCCGGGTCAAATCCTTCACCCACCCGAAACGCCTTCCACACCCGCAGGCCCTCGAGCAGCTCGCAATCGTGCGGGGTCTCGCTGCCGTGCAGCTGCACCACGTCCAGCCGCACGGCCCGAGCCGTTTCGAGGATGGTCGCCGCCGATTCGTCCACGAACACGCCTACTTTCAGTACGTGGCGCGGCACCGTGGCCGCCACCACCGCCCCCCGCCCGAAGTCGATGTACCGCAGGCTCCCCGGGTAAAAGTTGAGCCCGATCGCGGTGGCGCCCCCGCGCACCGCGCACAGGGCGTCCTCCACGCGCGTGATCCCGCACACCTTAATGATCTCGAGCCGCACGGTTCACGCCCGCCAGGAGCGCCGCCAGCGCCCCGCCTGGGTCCGCCTGCGACATAAGGCTCTCGCCGACCAGAAACGCCCGGTAGCCGGCGGCCGCCAGCCGCTCGATGTCCGCCGCCGTCCGGATGCCGCTCTCGCTCACCGCCAGCACTCCGGCGGGAATGTGTCCGGCCAGCTCGAGCGAGGTGTCCAGCGACACCTCGAAGGTGCGCAGGTTGCGGTTGTTCACGCCGATCAGGTCCGCCCCGGCATCGAGAGCCCGATCGAGCTCCGCGCGGTCGTGCACTTCGACCAGCGCGTCCAGATCCAGATCGCGCGCCTGGTCGAGCAGCGCCGTCAGCTCCGGCTGCGACAGTATAGCTAGGATCAAGAGCACCGCGTCGGCGCCGCGCGCGGCGGCCTCCCACAAGTGGTACCGGTCGAGCGTGAAGTCTTTCCGCAGCAGCGGAAGTCTCGAGACCGCCCGCGCCTGGGCCAGGTGCTCGAGCGATCCTTGGAAGAACTGCTCGTCGGTGACCACCGACAGCGCCGCCGCCCCGCCCGCTTCGTACCGCCGGGCAATCTCGGCGGCGTCAAACGTCTCCGCGATCACCCCGCGCGACGGCGACGCCCGCTTGATCTCGGCGATCACCGCCGGCGAAGCCTGCTCCAGCGCCCGCCGGAACCCGCGCCGCCCCGGCTGGGCCTGCTTTTCCAGCTGCTCGAGCGGCGTCCGCGACCGGCGCAGCAACAGCTCCGCCCGCTTGCGGACGACGATTTGATCGAGGACGCCCAGCGCGGTGTCAATCACCGCCTCCATCCTACCGCAGGCCGCCGCGCGCTGGACAGCCCTACTCGACGGTCACGCTCTTCGCCAGGTTCCGCGGCTGATCGACGTCGCAGCCGCGCCGCACCCCGATGTGGTAGGCGAGCAACTGCAGTGGCACGATCTCGACTATCGGCAGCAGCAACTCGGCCGCCGTCGGCAGCTCGACGATGTGGTCGGCCGACTCGCGCACTTGCGCGTCGCCGCGGTTGGCCAGCGCGATCACGATCCCCTCGCGAGCCTTGACTTCCTTGATGTTCGACAGCGTCTTCTCGTACTGCAAGCGGCTCTCGGCGCTGGCGGGATCGTGCGTGGCGATCACCACCACCGGCAGGTTCTCATCGATCAGGGCGTTGGGGCCGTGCTTCATCTCGCCGGCCGGGTAGCCTTCGGCGTGGATGTAGGAGATTTCCTTCAGCTTCAGCGCGCCCTCGAGCGCGATCGGGTAGTGGATCCCGCGCCCCAGGAACAGAAAGTCGGTGGCGCGGCACAGTTTTCGCGATAACTCTTCGATCACCGCATCCGCCCCCAGGACCTCTTCCAGCTTGCCCGGAACGCGCAGCAGCTCCTGCACCAGGCAGCGGGAGGCGTCGTCGGTCAGCAGCCGGCGCGACTGGCCCAGGTGCATCGCCAGAATGAACAGCGCCGTGAGCTGGCAGGTGAAGGCCTTGGTCGAGGCGACGCCGATCTCCGGCCCCGCGTGGGTATAGATAGTCCCCGCGGCCTCGCGCGTGACCATCGACCCCACGACGTTGCAGATGGCCACCGTCTTCGACCCGCGCTGCTTGGCTTCGCGCTGGGCGGCGAGCGTGTCGGCGGTCTCGCCCGACTGCGAGATCACTACCGTCAGCGTCTCGGGCTCGACGATCGGGTCGCGGTAGCGGAACTCGCTGCCGTAGTCGACCTCCACGGGCAGCCGGGCCAGCCGCTCGATCATGAACTTGCCGGCCAGCGCGGCGTGCCAGGAGGTGCCGCAGGCGACGAGCTTCACCTGCCGGAACCCGGCGAACTCCGCCGGCGTGATGTCCATCTCGTCCAGGTAAACGTGCCCCGACTCGCGGCTGACGCGGCCCACGGTGGTGTCGCGGACCGCGCGCGGCTGCTCGAAGATCTCCTTGAGCATGAAATGCTTGTAGCCGCCCTTCTCGGCCATGATGGGGTCCCAGAGAATGTGCTGCACCTGGCGGCTGACGGGGCGGCCCTCGAAGTCCGTCAGGCGAACGCCCTCCGCGGTCAGCACGGCGACGTCGCCGTCCCCCAGGAAGAATACGTCGCGCGTGTGATGCAGAATGGCCGAGATGTCGGAAGCGACGAAGTACTCGTTGTCGCCCAGGCCGATGACCACCGGCGGCCCGAGGCGCGCGGCGACGATCTTGTTCGGCTCGCGGCGCGAGATGATGGCCAGGGCGAAAACGCCGCCCAGCTCGCGCACCGCCGCGCGAACGGCCGATTCGAGGCTGGCGGCGCCGCCCGCGCCGTTGCCGTTCTGGTGCTTCTCGACCAGGTGGGCGATGACCTCGGTGTCGGTCTCGGTGACGAAGCGGTGGCCCTCGGCGGTGAGCTGCTGCTTCAGGCTCAGGAAATTCTCGACGATCCCGTTGTGGACGACGACGATTTCCCCGGAGCAGTCGCGGTGCGGGTGGGCGTTCTCCTCGGTGGGGCGCCCGTGGGTCGCCCACCGGGTATGCCCGATACCGTAGGTGCCGTCGACCGGGCTGATGCGGATGGCCTCCTCGAGGTTCCGCAGCTTGCCTTGCGCGCGCCGCACCAGCAGGCCGGCTGGATCGCCCGCCACCGCCAGCCCGGCCGAATCATAGCCGCGGTATTCGAGCCGCCGCAGCCCATCCAGAATGATGGGCACGACCTTTCGAGAGCCTACATATCCGACAATTCCGCACATAAGTCACTGCGCGCCGGGCAACATGGTGGCAGATCTGCCACCATGTTCCGGCTTCCTGGGGGATCAGTCTTCCAGCCGGTAGGCAAAATCCTCGATGACCGGGTTCGTCAGAACCTCGCGCGCGATCTTCTCGATCTCGACGCGGGCCTGGTCGGGCCCGGCGCCGCGCTCGAGCTCGATCTCGAAGTACTTGCCCTGTCGCACCTCGCGAACCGAGGAGTAGCCCATGCCTTCGAGCGCCCGGGCGATGGTCTGGCCCTGCGGGTCGAGCACGGTCTTCTTCAGGCTGACGTGAACGACTGCCTTCATAGCGGCCCCAACTGGGGTGACGTCTTTATTGTAGCCGTTTTCCGCGCCCGCGGAAGCCCCTATTTTCCGATACAGCCGCGTCGACGCTCCGGCATGTACCTGGCGACGTCTGACGATCTGCCAGGCCTTATCGCTCAGGGCCGCACCGCGGCGGAAGCGCTCGAGATCGCGCGCGACGTGGCGAAGAAGCTTATTGAAGCTCGCCGGGAGCGCGAGGGCGGGACCGCCCTGCCCGCTGTGGCGGAGGCGCTGGACTCCACGATCGTCGTGGGCGCCTGAAGCAGTGGGGAGGCTCGCGGGCTTTCGCTACCGAACGTCGTCCGGCGCCTCCGGTCGCACGGCTTCCAGTTCGATCGGCAGGCGGCTGGGAGCCATGAGCTGTGGTTCAACCCCGCCACAAACCGCTACACGACGGTTCCAAATCATCCCGGTGACCTGCCGGAAGGGATCAGTTTCTTCGAGACTAGAGGGGAGCTCACTTCCCAATGCAAAACGTGGAAAAAATCTTATCGAGAATATCGTCGGCGGTGGTGGCCCCCGTGATGGCGTCGAGCGCGCGGAGGGCGCTGTAGAGCTCGAGCAGCAGCATCTCGTGGGGATGCCGGGCCGCGATCGCCGCCCGGGCGCGCTCCAGGTGATCGAGCGCCTGGCGCAGAAGCTGCTCGTGGCGGAGACTGGTGATGAAACCGGTTTCCTGGCCGGCGCCGAGGCGCGGGACGGCGGCTTCGTAGGCGGCCTGGCGCAACCGCTCGATGCCCTCGCCGGTCGCGGCCGAAACTCGCCAGACGCCTTCGAGCGCCGCGGGCAGCTGCGCCACCGCCGGCAGGTCGCACTTGTTGGCGGCGACCAGGCGCTTGCCCAGAGCCTGGGTCCGCTCGAGCAATTCGTGATCCATCGCCTCCAGCGGCTGCGACAGGTCCAAAACGACCAGGGTGAGGTCGGAATCGGCCAGGGCCTCGTAACTTTTTTGAACGCCGATCGACTCGATCCGATCCGTGGTGGGCCGGATGCCGGCGGTGTCGAATAACTTCACCGGAATCCCGCGAATGGAGGCGACTTCGGAGACGACGTCGCGCGTGGTGCCGGGGATCTCGGTCACAATCGCGCGTTCCTGTTCGAGAAGGCGGTTAAACAAACTGGACTTGCCGACATTCGGACGGCCGAGGATGGCCAGCGTGAAGCCGCCGGCGACCAGCTTGCCGAACCGGAAGCTCTCGGCCAGCTCGCGAACGCCCCCGGCGACGGGTTCCCAGCGGTTCAACAGCTCGGCGTCGGGCGCGACGCTGACGTCGTCTTCGGCGAAGTCGATGCCGGCCTCGAGCAGCGCGATCAGATCGGTGAGCTGGGCCTTGAGGGGCCCCAGGCGGCGCGAGGCGGCGCCGTCGGCCTGCTGGGCGGCCACGCGGGCCTGGTAGAGCGTCGTCGATTCGATCAGATCGCGGACGGCTTCGGCCTGCGCCAGGTCGATGCGGCCGTTGAGGAACGCGCGCAAGGTGAACTCGCCCGGGTTGGCGAGGCGGGCGCCGCACCCCAGCGCGCGCTCCACAATATGTCGCAACACGACCGGGGAGCCATGGCAGGCGATCTCCACCACGTCCTCCGCCGTGTACGACCTCGGCCGGGCGAAGTAGGTGACGACGACGCGATCGATCGGCTGGCCGCCCTCGTCGAGCAATTCCGCGAAGGCGGCGCGCCGCGGCTCCCAGCCGGGGCCGGCGAGCCGTACCAGCCGGCCGGCCACCTCCCGCGCTTCCGGGCCGGAGAGACGCACCACCCCCAAGCCTCCGCGTCCGGCCGGCGTTGAGATCGCGACGATGGTGTCTTCGGGACTAACGGCGGACAAAATTCTTCTGCGCTGTTGCCGGCGCCTGTGCGGCCGGGTAGACGACCACCCCGCGCTGCGGCGTCAGACCCTCCGATTCGGTCCGCACCGCCGAGTCGTTGCTCAGCGCCACGTGGATGGTGCGGCGCTCGCGCGAGTTCATGGGGCCGAACTTGAAGGGAACGCCGGTGCGCCTCACCCGCTCGGCCGCGGTCTCGGCGCTGAGCCGCAGTTCTTCGATCCGCAGCGCGCGGTAGTCGTTGGCGTCAAACAGCACGCGCGAGTGATCCTCGGACCGCACGCGCAGCGCTTCCAGGGCGATATGTTCGAGCGCCAGCAGCAACTGGGCCTTGTTGGCCAGCAGCACCTCCTGGTCGCGTCCCGCAAACCGTACCGTGACCTCCGGCTGCTCGAAGGCGGGATCGCCCGGGGAGTCGCCGCCAATCTGAAACGTCACATCGAGGCGGGCGGCCTTCAGCAACGGCTCGAGAAACCGCTCCAGCTTCGGGGCCATCTCCTCGCGAATCCAATTGCTTTCCCGCATGCTCGTTGCCACTCGCGCCTCACTGGCCGGCCTTCTTGGGGGCCTTGCCCTTTCTGGTCTTTTCCGCCTCCATGGCCGGCTCGGGAAGGCGGTTGATGAACCACTGCTGCGCGATGCTGACCAGATTGCCGGTCAGCCAGTATAACACCAGCCCGCTCGAAAGACTGTAAAAGAAAAACCCCATGATGAGCGGCATGAACTGCATCATCTTCTGTTGCGCCGGATCGCCGGCCGTCGTGGGCGTCATCTTCTGATACCAGAATTGCGTGGCGATCATGGCGATGGGCAGGACGCGTATGGGGATGTGCTCGGGCGAAGAAAGGTCGCTCACCCACAGCCAGCCAGCCTGGCGCATCTCGATCGAGACCGTCAAAACCGTGTAGAAAGCGAAGAAAAAGGGCATCTGAAGCACTAGCGGCAGACATCCGCCCATGGGATTGACGCCGTGCTTGCTGTAAAGCTCCATGACCTCCTTGTTCTGCTCCTGGCGCTTGGGGTCGCGCATGGGCAGGCTCTTGTACTTGTCGTTGATGTGCTTGATCAGCGGCTGGAGCTTCTGCATCTTTTTCATCGACTTCATGCTCTTGAGCTTCAGGGGGAACAGGATGAAGTTGATCGCGATCGTCACCACTACCACGGCCCACCCGTAATTGACCCACTGGTTGGTCCAGCTCAGCATCAGGAACAGGGGGTAGGCGATGAAGCTGAAGAAGCCAAAATCGACCACTTGATCGAGCCGGGAGCCGGCGGCGCGCAGATCCTTCAGGCTCTTGGGGCCGACATAGGCGCGCAGTTTGTTCTCGCCCGAGCCGCCGACGGAGGCGCCGTTGAGGAACTGTTTCTTTTCCCCGGCGGCCTCGGCTGTTTCCACGCGGCTGGTCTCCAGTTCCAGGGAGGCGGCTCCGCCGGCGGGCGAAAAAGCGGCGGCGAAGTAAACATCCTCGACGCCGGCGTAGAGGTAGTTGCCGGCGTTGACGACCGGACCCTTTTCGGCGGCGTCGTTGTCGAGGCGGACGACTTTGTTCTGTGCTGTGTCGTAGTAGAAAGTTGTGACCTTGGTCGCGGCGTCCGCCACCGCGGCGTCGCCAAAGCCCCCGCGCCAGGCCAGCCGGTGCGGCACGGCGGCGCCGTTGTGGCTGAGCTCGCTCTCGATCTCCACCAGGTAGGAATCGCGGGCGAAGCGAAGCGTCTTGCGCGCGCGGACGCTGCCATTCGACCAGCGGAAGTCCAGCGTCACCGGGGCCGTCAGCTTGCCGGAGGAGGCCCGCGGCGTGGTCTCGACCGCGAACAGGGCCTGATTGACTTCGGCCGCCGGGGTCTTTTCGCCGGCGACGATGCTAAGGGGGTAGCCGGCCTCTTTCAGCGCCGCCACGTTCACCAGCTCGAGCGGTCCTCCGGACTCGTTCTTATACCGCTTGAGCGTCCAACTGGTGACGACGGCGCCGCGGTTGGACAGCTTGAGCTGATAGGCGCCGGTGTCCATCTCGAGGATCTGCTCGCCGGCGGCGGCCTCCGCCCTCGCCGCCGCAGCCGGAGCGGCGGAGGGCTTGGGCGGATTCTTCGCGGGCGCGGCCGGCAAAGGCGGCGGTTCGGCCGTGGTCTTGGCGGACGCCGGCGGGCGTGGCGGCGCCGGTTTCACCATGAAGTATTGATAGACGAAGAGGACCCCGGCCGACAGCGCGAACGCCAGCAGCACCCGGAGCTGAATCGATTTCTGGTCTTTCTCTTCGTTCATGAAATCTCAGCGGACGCTCGCCGCCGGCCGGGCCGAACCGGATCGAGGCCTCCGCGAGCCAGCGGCTGGCACCGCAGCAATCGCCAGGCCGCCATTCCGAGGCCGCGCCAGGCGCCGTGCCGGACAATCGCCTCCTGGGCGTAATCCGAACAAGTGGGGTGGAAACGGCAGCTCGCCGGCAGCGCCGGAGAAATCAGCCGCTTGTAGAATCGCACCGCAGCCAGCAGGAAACCTGTCACGAGCCGGCTCCCGCACCGAGAATCCCGAACAAGCGAGCCACCTCCGACCGCAGGCGCGCGAAATCGGCCCCTTGCGCCGCCCGCGCCGGATTGAATACGATCTCCCATCCCGCGCCGAGCTGCGGCAGTTGGAGCCGCACCGCCTCACGCAGGCGCCGCCGGATCCGATTGCGAACCACCGCCGGGCCGAGGGCCTTGGGTGTGGTGTAGCCCACCCGCGTCGCCAGCCCGCCGCCCCGGTAAAACGCGGCGAACAGAGGGCCGCGAAACTTGCCGCCTTCCTGATAGATCCTGCGAAAATCGGCGCTTTTCAAAAGACGAGCCGACTTGGGAAAACCAAGGCGCCGGGCCGGTGCCGACACCGCTCCCTCCGGTCGCGGCTCAGTCACGGCTTCCGAGCCGCGACCGGAGGGAGCGGTTGTCAAATCTAAAGCGGGACACCACACTAGGCTTCGGAGCTGACGGTGAGCGAGTGGCGTTTCTTGGCTCTGCGCCGGGAGAGCACTTTGCGCCCGCCGGGCGTGCGCATCCGCACGCGGAAGCCGTGGGTCTTGGCGCGCCGGCGCCGGTTCGGTTGAAAAGTTCGCTTTGGCATGGGGCGATCCGCAGTCCGAAACTTTGATTATAGTACAAGCAGCGCCAGGCCGGGCCCTACTTGGTCTTCTTGGGGGACACAATCACGTGCATGAAGCGGCCTTCCATCCGCGGCCGCCCTTCGACCTGGCCGTGCTCGCCCAATTCGATCACCAGCTTCTCGAGCAGCCGGCGCCCCAGCTCGGTGTGCGTGATCTCGCGTCCCCGGAAGGCGACGGTCGCCTTGACCTTGTTGCCCTCGTGCAAGAACCGCAGCGCGTGGTTGCGCTTGAAATCGTAGTCGTGCCCGCCGGTGTTGGGACGGAACTTGACCTCCTTGAGCTCCATGACGTGCTGCTTTTTCTTGGCCTGATGCTGGCGCTTCTTTTGCTGGTAGGTGTACTCGCCGAAATCGATAACCTTGGCGACCGGCGGATCGGCGGTGGGAGATACCAGGACCAGGTCCAGGTCGAGCTCCTTGGCCCGCTTCAGGGCCGCCGGAGTAAGCATGACCTCGACCTGCCCGTCGGGGAATACCACGCGCAATTCGCGGGCCCGAATGCCCTGGTTGACGTTGTCCCGTTCTCGCGGCCGGAATCTCGGGCGTGGCGTGAAAGGTCGTAGGTCGATGCGGCCCCCCTGTTCCCCCCCTGCGGCCCCATCTTAGCACGGAACCAGCGCGTTGCCTAGTGCCTTGACAAAGCCTAACCCTTTGCCTATCATGAACTTCTGCGCGCAGCCGCAAGACGGGGGAGGCCGCCGGCGATGCTCTCATGATCAAGCTCGACATCATCAACCAGGTCGTCAACCGCACTGGTATTACAAAGACAAAAGCAGAGATGGCCGTGGAAATCGTGTTCGAGTCGATCAAGAAGGCCCTGGAGCGCGGCCATCGCATCGAGCTGCGCGGCTTCGGCGTTTTCAACGTGAGGCCTCGCAAGACCGGCATCGGCCGCAACCCGCGCACCGGGGCCGAAGTCCCCATCCCGCCGGGAAAGGCCGTCCGCTTCAAGCCGGGCAAAGAGCTGCAGTCTATCTAGCGAGCCGCGTCACCTAGCTTAGGCAGTGCGCTGTGAGAAAATAGCGTCGAGGGCAGTTCCATGGCGGATCAGGAACTCTATCCGCGGCCGGTGGACCGTTGGTATACCGCGCCGCAGCCGGCGGCCGTGGCCGTCGAGCCCGCCCGTTTCCGCCAGCGCTACTGGCTGCACGCCGCGCTGTTCCTGCTGACCGTTTACTCCACCACGCTGGTCGGAGCGCGCCTGGCTCATAACTTCCGGAACAACCTTCCCGCATTCGAGATCGAAACCGACCTGCTCGCCTACACCGAGATCTGGACCGATCCGCAGGCGCTGGCGACGGGGCTTCCCTTCTCGCTGACCCTGCTGGGTATTCTGCTGGCCCACGAGTTCGGACACTATCTGGCCTGTGTGTACTACCGCGTTAATGCGACGCTCCCCTACTTCATCCCAGCCCCCACGCTGATCGGCACGCTGGGGGCCTTCATCCGGATCCGCGCGCCGATCTACTCGCGGCGGGCGTTGTTCGACATCGGCGTGGCCGGGCCCATCGCCGGGTTCGTGTTTCTGCTGCCGGCGCTTTCGATCGGGCTGGTGTATTCCAAGATCATTCCCGAGGTGGCCGGCGAGGGCAACTTCCTGTTCGGAACGCCAGTGCTGCTGTGGCTGATGGAGACGGCGATTTTTCCGGGCGTCGATGGCGGCGGCATTTACCTGCACCCGGTGGCGCGGGCGGCCTGGATTGGCGTGTTCGCCACCGCGCTGAACCTGCTGCCCATCGGCCAGCTCGACGGCGGACACATTCTCTACGCGTTTGTCGGAGAACGACACAAGCGGCTGTCGCGGGTGTTCGTCCTGGCCCTGGTGCCCATCGGCCTGCTCTACTGGTGGGGCTGGCTGCTGTGGGCGGCGCTGCTTTTCTTTTTCGGCTTCCGCCACCCGGTGATCTACGACCAGACGCCGCTCAGCCGCGCCCGGCGGCAGCTCGGCCTGCTGGCCGCGGCGATATTCGTTCTTTCCTTCATGCCCAATCCGTTCCTGCGGGTCTGAAACGAGGGCCGTCGAGGTTGCTGAAGATCTCCGCCGCGCTGGTGACGCTCAACGAAGCGGCCAACCTGCCGCGAGCACTGGAATCGCTGCGCTGCTGCGACGAGGTGGTGGTCGTCGACTCCGGCTCGCACGACGGAACCGTTGAGATCGCCAGGCGCCTCGGCGCCCGCGTCATCGACTCGGAGTGGCGCGGCTACGCGGCGCAAAAAAACTTCGCCGCCCAGCAGGCCGGCCACGACTGGATTCTCGCGCTCGACGCCGACGAGGCGCTCAGCGAAGCCCTGGAGGGCGAAATCTGGGAGATCAAGCGCTCCGGACCCCAAGCCGACGCCTACACCATCCCGCGCCTGGCGCAGTACATGGGCCGCTGGATCCTGCACTCCGGCTGGTATCCGGACCGCAAAGTGCGCCTCTACGACCGGCGCAAGGCCGAATGGTTCGGCGCCTACGTGCACGAGAGCGTCAAGGTCGAAGGCCGCGTGGCGCATCTGAAGTCGAACCTGCTGCACTACACCTGCGACTCCCTCTCGCAGCATCTCAAGACCATGGACCGCTACACGACGCTGGCGGCGCAGGAGCTGGCCGCCCGCCGGGACCGCGTGCCGCTGTGGCGTCTGTGGCTTTCTCCGCCGTGGGCGTTCTTCAAGAGCTATTTCCTCGATCGCGGCTTCCTCGACGGCTTCGAGGGGCTGGTGATCGCCTATATGGCTGGGTTCTATGTATTTGTAAAGTACACGAAGGCGCGAAATATGAGTTAGGCGCGGAAAAGGCAAGTCAAATGGCAAAAGTCGAAAGTCGAAAGTTCGCGACGCGCGGCTGCGCCGGGCTTTTATTAGGCCGCGCTTCGCGCGGCGAGCGGAGGCGGCCGCAGGCGCGGGCCGCGGCGCGACCGGGCCGTTGGCCGTTGTCGGCGATCATCGGCGTGCATCGGCGGTTCCAGAAGGGGTTTTCCTCTCGCGGCTAGCCATGCGTATCGTCCACGTCGACACCGGACGCGAGCTGCGCGGCGGCCAGCGGCAACTGCTGCTGCTGGCGGAAGGGCTGGCCGCGCGCGGGCACGGGCAGGCCGTTTTGACCCGCCGCGACACGCCGTTGTTCGTTGAAGCCCGGCTGCTCGGGCTCGAAGTGTCCGCGCTGAGCCGGGCGGCTCTCGTCGCCGCGGCCCGCGGCGCCGACTTGATCCATGCCCACGACGCGCGCGCCCACACCCTGGCGGTCCTCGCCGCCGCCGGTCGCCCCTTGGTGGTATCGCGGCGCGTGGCGTTTCCGTTGCACACCGGGCCGCTCAGCCGCGTCAAATATCGGCGCGTGACGCGGTTCCTCGCCGTGTCGGAGTTCGTGAAGGCGCAGCTCGTGGCGGCCGGAATCCCTGAGAAGAAGGTATCCGTTGTCTACGACGGTGTGGCGGTATCGGGCGGCCCCGCGCGCCTGAAGCGCGAACGCCGCGCGGTCGCCCCGGCCACCGCCGACGCTCAGAAGGGGAGCCGGCTCGCCGCAGAGGCCTGCCGCGCCGCCGGCGTCCCGCTGCGTTTTTCGACGGCGCTCGAAGAGGATCTGCCGCGAGCCGGCGTGTTCCTGTACCTCAGCTACAGCGAGGGCCTCGGCTCGGCGATCCTGCTGGCCATGGCGCATGGCGCGCCGGTGGTGGCCAGCCGCGTCGGCGGGATTCCCGAGATCGTCGCGCACGAGCGCACCGGGCTGCTCGTCGAGAACAACCCCGCCGGCGTGGCCGCCGCTGTCCGCCGCGTGCTCGAGGATCCCGACGGCGCCCGGAGCCGCGCCGAGGCCGCCCGGCGGCGCGTCCAGGAACGGTTCACGGATGCGACAATGGTGGCCGAAACCGAGCGGGCGTACCGGTTGATCCTCCCATCGTGATCCCTCTGGCGGCATTCTTCCTGGGCCTGCTGGTGGGGAGCTTCCTCAACGTCTGCATCTACCGGCTGCCTCGCGATGAGTCGGTAATCCGGCCGCGGTCGCGCTGTCCCCACTGCGGCCGGCCGATCCGCTGGTACGACAACGTCCCGGTGATGAGTTTCCTGTTGCTGGCGGGACGCTGCCGGGACTGCGGCGCGGCTATTTCCTTCGTCTATCCGGTCGTCGAGCTGGCCGCCGGCGGCCTCTTCGCCGCCGTGGCCGCGCAGTTCGGCCCCACGCTGGCCGCCGCCAAGTACGCTGTGTTTGTATCCATGATGCTGGCGCTGGCCTTCGCCGATCTGGCCGAGCGCATCCTGCCGGACGAGATCACCCTCGGCGGCGCCGCGGCCGGCGTCGTTTCGAGCGTCATCCTGCCGCTCGAAAGCGGCCTGGCGAGCGTGTTTCTGCAACTGGCCGGATGGCAGGCCCCGGCGCGGATCGCTTCGGTGGCCGAATCGCTGCTCGGCGCCGCCGTCTCCGCCGGGATGCTCTGGGCGGTCGGCGAGATCTACTACCGGTTCCGGTTCCGCGAAGGGATGGGTTTCGGCGACGTCAAGATGATGGCGCTGATCGGATCGTTCCTGGGCTTGCGGCAGGCTTTCATGACCGTGCTAGTGGGCTCGATCCTGGGCGCGGCGCTGGGGCTAATCTTCATCCTGTTATTCCGCAAGGGCCTGATGTACCAGCTCCCCTTCGGCACGTTTCTGGCCTTCGCGGCGATTCTTCTGGTGGTGACATGAGACTCGGTGAGATTGCCAAACAACTCGGCTGCGAGCTGCGGGGGGACCCGGACATGGAGATCACCGGCGTCGCCGGACTCGAGGAGGCCGGCGCTTCGGAGCTGACCTTCCTCGCCAACCCGCGCTACCTCCCGAAAATACAGACGACGAAGGCCGGCGCCATCATCGTCGGACGCGAAGCGCGCGAGACGGCGATCCCGGCGCTGGTCTCCAGCAATCCCTATCTCGACTTCGCCCGCGCGCTGGAGTTGTTCTACCACCCGCCGCGGCCGGCCCCGGGCGTTCACCCCACGGCGGTGATCGCGCCGACGGCGAGGCTCGGCGAAGGATCGAGCGTCGGCCCCTACGTGGTGATCGGCGAGCGCGTCCGCATTGGCCGCCACGCCGTGCTGCACGCCCACGCGACCATCTACGAAGGCGTCGAGATCGGCGACGACTTCTGCGCCCACTCCCACGCCGTGGTGCGCGAGTTCTGCCGCATCGGACACCGCGTGATCCTGCAAAACGGCGCCATCATCGGGGCCGACGGCTACGGCTTCGCCCGCCGCGCCGACGGCACGCATCACAAGATCCCGCAGTCGGGCATTGTAGTCATCGAGGACGACGTGGAAATACAGGCGCACGCCGCCATCGATCGCGCCGCCGTCGGCGAGACCCGCATCGGCCGCGGCTCCAAAATCGACAACCTGGTCCAGATCGGCCACGCCTGTCGCGTCGGCGCCAACGCCATTATCTGCGCGCAAGCCGGCATCGCCGGCTCGACGGTGCTGGGCGACAACGTGGTGCTCGCCGGCCAGGTAGGAATCATCAACCACCTCAGCATCGGCGACAACGTCCAGGTCACCGCGCAGAGCGGCGTCGGCCGCGACGTCCCCGCCGGCCAGAAGGTCTCCGGCTCCCCCGCCTTCGACAACCGCCAGTGGCTGCGAGCGACGGCGGTGTTCGAGAAACTGCCGGAGCTGCAGCGCGCCGTGCGGCGGTTGGAGGAGGAGAAACCGCAGATGAACGCAGATTAACGCCAATAAACACAACCCCGAGCCCGCAGGGTTTTCATCGGCCTGAATCGGCGTTCATCGGCGTCGCTCGCGCCGCAGGCTCCCCTCGAGTCGTCGCGCCCGCAGCGAGCTCGCCGCCTCCAGGCGCGCCGCCGTCGGCTTCAGGATCCGCCTCTCCGGCGCCGACCCCCGCAACTGCGCTGCCCGCATCGCTGCCGCCCGCCAAGCCCTCCCGTCAGGCGCCGGCCGTGGTTCCCGCCCGGGCGCCTGTCTCTCCGCCGCAGCCCGTCAGGCAAGAGCCCGCTCAGTCAGTCCCCGCAGCGAGTCCGCCGCCCTCGCAAGCTCCCGCCCCCGCCGCCGGCTGCTCCACCGGCCCCGCCCGCGGCCGAGTCAAGCGCCTTGGCAGAGCTCCGCGAGAGGATCATTTTTCTCGGCGCCCGAGCCGGTGCCGTCCGCGGCAGCCTGCAGAACCTGGCGCGCCAGCAACAAGCCGCACGCCTCTCCCTGCGCGCCGGCATGGCCGCCGCCCAGCAGCGAGTCGACTACCCGTTGGGCGAAGCCAACGCCGCGCTCGCCCGCCGCGACGCCGACGCCGCCAAAAGTAATCTGGATTTGGCCGAGCGCGACGTCGAGAAGCTCGAACGCTTTCTCGGTCGCTGAGCCGGCTACTGGCCCTTGGCGCGCAGCCCTGCCGAGTCCATCCGGTCCCACCATTGCCGCAGCTCCGCCGCCTCGATGTTTTCGCCGTTGATCGAGACGAAGAACCGCTTCCCCACCAGCATCGTCAGGGTTCCGTCCTTCTCGGCGGTTTTGTACTCCTCGCGTCCAGGCTCTTCGCCGATCTTCACGCCCTTGTTGTAGCCCTCCGTCGTCTCCTGGGAAAAACCCGCCGCCATGAAAAACGCGGCATACAGTTCCTTGTGGAACGCCCAGTCCAGGATCTCGATCCGGATTCGCTTGTCCCCCTGGCTGTAGTCCCGCTCCACCTGCGTGAAGCTCCACTCTCCCATCTTGTTGCTGGAACCCTTCGGCGCCGGGCTTTCCCATCCAGCCGGCGCCTCGGGAACAAACTTGATCAGCTCGGAAAAGTGCAGCGGATCGACCGGCTTGAGATTCTCCAGATCTTTCTGGATCTTCTCCAGTTCCCCGCCCGCCTTGAGGAGCTGGCGCGCCGCTCCCAGCGGATTGCCCGACACCTCCTCCCCCTCCACCACCTTCGCCGGCTCTTTCGCTCCTCCACATCCCATCAGCGCCACCGCCGCCGCCGCCAACCACCGCCTGGTAATCATTCGAGGTCCTCCTCCGATCCATTATCGACCATTTTGCCAACACTCGCGCGGCCCCAGGTTCCCGTCGTGGGTCGTGATTCGGAGTGCGGCCGCTGATTGAGGCGAGAGACCCAATCATCGTTTTGCAGCCGGCTTCGATGACGCCTGAGCCGACAAACAGATGTTGCTGGCGAAACTTGGGGTAGCGCATGCGCTCGGCGTTGTGGTCAAAATAGTCGGCCTCCTTGCGGACCTCCTCGGCTTGGTCTGGATCAGAGGGATCGATGGAGCGGAGCGAGCATACCAGTTCCTCGATCTGCCCCTCATCCAGTTGGCGCTGCTGGGCCATGACCCAGCGCCTCTGCTGGGCTTCGTCGCGGGGGGAGACCAAACCCCGAGCGCGAAGGGTTTTCATCGCGTTCATCGGCGGTTCCCTGGTTCTGCTGGTAAAATAGCACCCATGCGCACCAAACTCTGTGTTCTCGTTTGTCTCGCTTCCTGCACCACCGTTCTGTGGGCCCAGTCGGAAGTGGGCACCGCGACCCTCAACGGCGCCGTCACCGACCCGAGCGGCGCCGCCGTCGCCGGGGCCAAGGTGAGCATCGCCAACAAAGCTACCGGACTCTCCCGCGAAACCGAAACCAGCGCCATCGGCTTCTACACCCTGCTGCGGCTGCCGGTGGGAACCTACGACCTCAAGGTCGAGATGCAAGGCTTCAAGGCCTCGACCCGCACCGGGGTCGTGCTATCGGTCGGCGCCGTGGCCACGCTCGATCTGCGCCTCGAGATCGGGACGGCCACGGAAGTCGTCAATGTAACCGCCGACGTCGGAATGGTCGAGACCTCCCGCTCCCAGACCAGCACCGTGATCAACGCCCGCGCGGTCGGCGACCTGCCGGTGAACGGCCGCAACTTTCTGGAGTTCGTCCTGCTGTCGCCGCTGGTCAACCGCGACCCGCGAGGCGGCGATCTTTCCTTCGGCGGGCAGCGCGGCACCGCCAACAGTCTGCTGGTCGACGGCGGAGACGCCAACCATCTTTTCTTCGGCCAGTCGGCCGGCCGCACCGGCGCCGGCCGCAATCCCTACACCTTCAGCCAGGACGCCGTCGAGGAGTTCCAGACCAGCAACACCGGCTACAACGCCGAGATCGGACGCGCCGGCGGCGGCGTCATCAACGTCATCACCAAGTCGGGAACCAACGATATTCACGGCGCCGCGTTCTGGTTCTATCGCGACCGGGCCATGAACGCCAACACCTTCATCAATAATTCGCGCTTCATTCGCAAACCCGCCTACCACTTCAACCAGTTCGGCGGCAACGTCGGCGGCCCCCTCCGCAAGGACAAGCTCTTTTTCTTCTTCGACTACGACGGGCAACGGAACCGCAACCCCCAACCGGTTTTCTTGACCCGAGGACCGGCGATTCCCGCCGACCCGGCGGCGCAGCAGGGCGTTCAGGAGCTGCAGCGCTATTTGGTCGACTACACCCGCGACTTCAACAACAACATCTACCTGACCAAGATCGACTGGAATATCAGTCAGAACAACCGCCTGAGCGCCCGCCACAACGGGCACCGCTTCGCCGGCCGCAACCTCGAGAACAGCGGCAACGCCAGCGCCCAGGAACACACCGGCGACAGCAACGTTACCACCGACAACCTGGCCGCCACCTACACGCGCATCCTCGGGCCGGCCGCGGTGTGGGACGCGCGGTTCGTCTTCCTGCGCGACAACGAGCCCGGCGCGGCCAACTCCACCGCGCCCGAAGCGGTGATCCGCGAGGCCAACACCACGGTCATGCAGGTCGGCCGCAACAACTTCAGCCCGCGCTACACCAACAGCAAGCGCGTCCAGACCATCCAGGCCCTCTCCTACGTGCGTGGCAGTCATACCTACAAGATCGGCGCCGACCTGAACTTCGAGCGGATCGACAACTTCTTCCCCGGTCTGTTCGGCGGCTCCTACCAGTTCAACAGCTACGCCGAGTTCGCGCGCCGGCAGCCTTTCAGCTATACCCAGGCCTTCGCCGGCCCGAACACCGCCGGCGCGCTCACCCTGCCCAACATCAACGAGTACGCCTTCTACGCGCAGGATAGCTGGCGCCTGACCAACGCCCTGACGCTCAACTACGGCCTCCGCTACGACCTGATGGATTCGGCCGACCCCCAGGTGAAAAACCCCGAAGCGGGCCTGACGGCGCTCGGCCTCGACACTTCCCGCATGAACCTCGACACCAACAACTGGGCCGGGCGATTGGGCTTCGCTTACCAGGCGCTCGACCGCGGGCGGCTCCTGCTGCGCGGCGGCTACGGGATCTATTACGCGCGAACCCCCGCCATCCTAACCGGCACGGCCCACTCGCAGAACGGCATCCAGGTGGCCACCTTCGAGCTGCGCAGCAACTTGCCGTCGTATCCCCAGGTGCTGGCGGCGCCCCCCACCGCCGGCCGCACTCCCAACCTCTACGTCTACGCGCCCGATTACGTGCAGCCCCAAACGCACCAGTGGAGCCTCAACGTGGAGAGCCAGCTGGCGCGCGACTACGCGGTGACCATCGGCTACCTCGGCGTGCGAGGCGTGCACCTCACCCGCACCCGGGACGTCAACCTGTTCCCCGCCGAGCTGCTCGACGGCCGGTTCGCCGACGGCGCCGCGGTTCGCTTCTTCCGTCATCCGACGGATAGGCCCAACCGGAACTTCGGGCGCATTAGCGTATTCGAGAGCGGCGCCGATTCGACTTATCACGGCGGCTTCGTCCAGCTCACCAAGCGCTACGCGCGGAACTTCCAGGTGCTGACGTCCTATACCTACTCGAAGGTCATCGACTCCAACCCCAACCAGGTCTCGGTCGTGGTTCCCTTCGATGACGGCCTGAACGTCGAGGACACGCTGCGGCCGAACGCCGATCGCGGCGTGGGCGACTCGCACGTCCCCCATCGCTTCGTCTTTTCCGGCGTCTGGGACCTTCCCTACGCGCGCTCGCTCTCCAACCCCGTGCTGAAGGCCCTGCTGCGCGATTACCAGTTTTCGCTGATCAGCATTGTCGCCGCCGGCCGCTATTTTTCCGCGACGGTGAGCGGCGACCCCAACAACAACAGCCAGACGGCCACGGACCGGCCGCCCTTCTGGGGGCGCAACACCATCGAGGGCCCCGGCTTCGCGACGGTGGACGTCCGCTTCTCCCGCGACATCCAGCTTTACCGCGAGCGCGCCAAGATGCGGCTGGTCTTCGAGGCCTTCAACCTCACCAATCGCTCCAACTTCAACAATTTTAACCGGGGCTTCTACACTTTCACCGCGGCTACGCGGACGTTCGCTCCGGCTGCCGGCTTTCTGCAACGCACCGGCAGCGCCGACCCGCGCATTTTGCAGCTGGCCGCGAAGATCACCTTCTGACGCGCCGCTGCCCGCGCCCATGAGCAAAACGATCTGTGTCTTCGGCAACTCCTCGCCGGAGCCCGGAACGCCTGACTACCAGGAGGCGCAGCAGATCGGCGAGCTGCTGGCGCAGGCCGGGTTCTCGATCTGTTCCGGCGGCTACTACGGCGCCATGGAGGCGGTTTCACGCGGGGCACGGGAAGCCGGCGGCCGCACCATCGGCATGACCACGCCCTTTTACCGGCTCGCGCCGAACGCCTACCTCGACCAGACCATCGAGATTCCCCGCTGGCAGGACCGCCTGTTCGCGCTGGTCGAAAAGGGCGACGGCTACCTAGTACTGAAAGGCGGCACGGGAACCCTGCTCGAGCTGGCGGCGCTGTGGGAATGCCTCAACAAGCGCGCCATCGGTCCGCGGCCCTGCGTCGCTATGGACTTCTGGACACCGCTCGTCGAGGCCGTGCGCGCCGTCGAACGCCAGCGCCGCAGCCGCACCTGGGACGAAATCGGCGCCGGCCTGATCCACCTTGCCGCCACGCCGGACGACGCCGTCGCCCACCTGGCGCGGGCGCTGGCCCAGCCGACCGCGGTACGATAGAAGACTTCCGGGGGATTCATCATGAGAAAACTTCTAGTTGTAGGCTTCATTGTCGCTGCCTGCGCCTCCGCCGAGCCGTTGACGCCGGCCGAGCGCCACAAGGCGATGCAGCATCTCGAAAAAACCCGCGCCGCATTCCTGGCTTCCATCAAAGGACTTTCCGCCGACCAGTGGGGCTTCAAGCCGGCGCCGGAAGTGTGGTCCGTCGCCGAGGTGGCCGAGCACATCACCGTCAGCGAAGCGACCATCCTGGAGCTGGTCCAGAAGAAAGTCCTGGCGGCGCCCGCCGACCCGGCGACCCAAGGGAAGGACGACCAGGTGCTGAACATGGTTCCGGACCGCACGGAGCGCTTCAAGGCCCCCGAGTTCCTCCAGCCGAAGGCGCGCTGGACCCAGGCGGAGCTGCCGGGCCAGTTCACGGCGATGCGCAACCAGACCATGGAATTCGTCCGCGCCACGCAAGAGGACCTGCGAGGCCACGCCGCACCCCACCCGGTCCTGAAGGCCCTCGACGCCTATCAGTGGGTCCTGCTGCTATCCGCGCACAGCCAGCGCCACACGTCGCAGATCGAGGAGGTCAAGGCGCACGCGAACTTCCCGAAGGGCTCGACCAGCGCCACGCTGACCCCCGCCGAGCGCGACAAGGCCATTTCGCATCTCGAGAAGAGCCGGGCGACGTTCCTCGCGGCGATCCGTGGGCTGTCCGCCGAGCAGTGGAAGTTCAAGCCGGCGCCGGAGGTCTGGTCGGTCGGCGAGGTCGCCGAGCACATCACGTTGTCGGAAGGCTCGCTGATGGACCTGATTGAGCACAAAGTGATGAAGGCCCCGCCCGATCCCGAGCTGGCCGCCAAACGCCCCAACGACGACGACCTCATCAAGCGCATCGAGGATCGCACCCGCAAAGGCCAAGCCCCGGAGTTCCTGCAACCGAAAGCAAACTGGACCTTGGCGTCCCTGCCGGGGGAGTTTGGCACCCGCCGGGCCAGGACACTCCAATTCGTCCGGACCACACAGGAGAATCTGCGCGGTCTGGGCGTTGGGGTGCAGCCCGGGGCCCCGCCGATGGATGCTTACCAGTATGTCCTGTTGATTACCGCTCACACCCTGCGCCACACCGCGCAGATTGAGGAAGTCAAGGCGAACGCCCACTTCCCGAAGAAGTAGCTATCGGCGTTAATCTGCGTTCATCTGCGGTTCGGTTGTGGTTTGGAGGTCCAATCCGGGGCGATCAGGTCGATCGCGCCGATCCCGCCGCGGACGTCCCGCGGCGTGTTCCCGGGCAATTACGGACTCGCCGGGCCCGCCTTCGCCTTCCAGATCACGACCCCCGGCCAGTGGTTCTTCTCCAGGTACCCGCGCCAGCCCGCGTCTCCCTTGAGATACAGCCCCAGGAACGCGGTGCTGTAGGAGTTGATGATGCGGTAGGTATCTTCCATCGAAGTGAACCGGAACGCCTCGCCCGAGTCGTGCCGCTTCCCTTCCCCGGCGCCGTCGCCGAAGTTCTTGTTGATCTTGAAAATATCGGTGAAAGAGAAGTGGCCGCCGTCGACCAGCTCCAGCAGATACGCCGGCCCCTGGTGGCGGGCGTGGTAGGCGCGGATCAGCTCGTTGCCCTTCACGCCGAGGGTGCGGTCCTCGGTCCCCAGCATGGGTAGTGTCGGTACCGTGAGGTTGGTCTGCGGCGCCGGGCCAATGCCCGACATCGCGACGACGGCTTTGAAGCGCGGGTCGGCGTCGGCCACCCGAACGGCGGTAAACGAGCCGAACGACATCCCCGTGGCCGCGGCTTTCCCGGTGTCGATGCGGCCGGCGAAGCGGCTGTCGCCTCCCCGGTCGTAGCGGATCATCTGATCGAGCAGGAAGCTCATGTCCTTGGGGCGGTCCTCGGCCGAGTTGGCCCGCTGGCTGGCTTCCTGCGGGATCAACTGGCCGTCGATGACGGTGTGGCGCGCGTTGGCGGTGTGATCGGCTGAGACCACTATGTAGCCGTGGGAGACAAGGTGATCGAACCAGAACGTGTTCTGGTGACGCGAGCCGCCGTTGCCGTGCGAGAACACGATCAGCGGATAGCGCCCGGGCCGGACGCGGGCGTCGCGAAACGCGTGGTTCCAGAAGATCGCATCGATCTCAGCGGCGCTTTTCTTGTAGGTCTTGAGAAGGATGGCGTCGATCTCCGGCGTGACGCCGCCAGGAAAAAAATCCGTGTACTTGTTGCGCGCGAGGCCGCGGGCGTCGTCCGTGGCCGGATACCAGATGTCGGTGACCAGCGTGCGGGGCTTGTTGGTGAAGCGATCCGTGCGCGCCGCGTCGACAAAAACCGTAGTCGTGACGCCCACCGGGTAGGGTCCCGGCAAGCTCGGATCCGGCAGCCGCGACTGCGCCCCCGCCGCCGCGCCGGCGCAAACGACAAGGAAAAAAGCGTGGATGGTTCGCACCGCCACAGAGTATCACAGGGCGGACGAGCCGCAACCAAACGCAGCTCGTCCGCGCGGGGGTTGGGGGCTGGGGGTCGGGGGCCCGGGGACCGACGCCGATTCGCAGATTTAGTAATATAGAGGCGATCCGAAGGAGCTTGCCATGACCGATTCCGCCTCGCGACGAGAGTTCTTTCAGTCCGTGCTGGGCTCGGCGATGGCCGCGTCGCTGGCCGAGCAGGTGCTGGCGCAGACCGCCCCGTCCGCGGCAGGAATTCCGACGCGCGTGCTGGGCCGCACCGGCGAGCGCGTCTCGATCCTGTGCCTGGGCGGCTGGCACATCGGCGCCGTCAAGGACAAAGCCGAGGCCGTCCGCATCATGCACGCCGCCATCGACGCCGGCATCACGTTCTTCGACAATTCCTGGGACTACCACGACGGCCGCGCCGAGGAAGTGATGGGAGAAGCCCTGGCCTCCGGCGGCCGCCGCAACAAAGTATTCCTGATGACCAAGAATTGCGAGCGCGACTACGCCGGCTCCCAGCGGTGTCTCGAGCAGAGCCTCCGCCGCCTGCGCACCGACCGCCTCGACCTCTGGCAGTTCCACGAGATGGTCTACGACAACGACCCCGATTGGGTGATCGAGAAAGGCGGCCTCAGGGCGGCGCTCGAAGCCCGCCAGGCCGGCAAGGTCCGCTACATCGGCTTCACCGGCCACAAGGACCCGCGCATTCACCTCAAGATGCTCGGCAAGGACCATCCCTGGGACACCGCGCAGATGCCCATCAACGTCATGGACGCGCACTACCGCAGCTTCCAGAAGGAAGTCGTGCCGGTGTGCTTGCAGAAAAACGTCGGCGTCATCGGCATGAAGAGCCTGGGCGGCGGCTCCCCGCGCGGGCGGATCCCGACCGCCGGCGGCGTCGCGGCCGAGGAGTGCATCCGCTACGCGCTGAGCCTCCCGGTGTCGACGCTCGTTGTGGGTATTGAGTCGATGGAGGACCTGCGACAGGACCTCGCAATCGCGCGCGGGTTCCAGGCCTTGACCGACGCGCAGAAGGCGCAGCTCGTCACCCGCGTGCGCGACCAGGCCGGCGACGGCCGCCACGAGATGTTCAAGTCCACGCAGAACTTCGACGGCCCCCATCACCGCCGGCAGCACGAGTTTGCTGTTGGGGGATAGGGGGATGGGGGTCGGGGGTCGGGGGTCGGGGGCCGGGGGATGGGGAATCGTCTTGATGGCCCTGGGGCTTGCTGCGTGCGCCGTTCCTCCACCCGTTAACCGGGCGCGCGTTTCCAGCGGCATCGAGCAACGCATCGGCCGGGGCTTGGGGCCGCCGCCGGCGCCAAGACCTCCCGCGCCGCGGATTCCCGAAGGCGTTTCCCTGGCCGACGGCTTGACCGAAGACGAGGCGGTGGCCGTCGCGCTTTGGAACAATGCAGCGCTCGAAGCCGATCTCGCCGCGCTCGGTTTTGCGCGGGCGGATGTGATCGAGGCCGGCCTGCTGCGCAATCCCGTTTTCTCTCTGCTTTTTCCGTGGGGACCGAAGCAACTGGAGGCCACGGCGAGCTGGCCGGTGCAAGCGCTGTGGGAGCGCCCGCGCCGCGTGGCGGCGGCAAAGCTCGACGCCGAGCGGATCGCTGAAGGCCTGGTTCAAAACGGGCTGAACCTGGCGCGCGACGTGCGCCTGTCTTACTCAGACCTTCTGCTGGCGCAACGCCGCGCCGAGCTAGCCGCCGAGGCGGCGCGGCTGCGCGGCGAAATCGCCAGCCTTGCCGAGGCCAGGCTGCGCGCCGGCGATATCAGCGAACTCGAAGCCATCGCGGCGCGCTCCGAGGCGCGACTCGGAGAGGAGCAGGCGGCGCGCGCGGCGCGCGAGGTCCCGCTCGCCGCCGAACGGTTGCGGCATCTGCTCGGCCTGGCTGAAGACGAGACGCCATTCGATCCGAAGCCGGACGGGGCCGAGCCTGCCAGCTTCGGTGACTTGCGCGCCTTGGTGAAAGACGCGCTCGCCGCCAGGCCCGACCTGCGCGCCGCCGAGCTGGCCATCGAGTCGGCCGGGGCGCGGGCCCGCTGGGAGCGCTCGCGGATTCTGGGCTTCGCCGCGGTGCTCGACATCAATCAGCAGGGTAAGGAAGGCGTCGAGGCGGGGCCGGGGGTCGGAGTCGACCTGCCCATCTTCAGCCGTAACCAGGGCGGAGTCGCCCGCGCCGATGCAGAAATGGAACACGCCGCGCGGGCTTATCTCGCCGTCCGGCAGCGGATCGTGCTCCAAGTCCGCGAGGCCCACCACCAGCTCGCGCAGGCACAAGAGGCGCTGGAGCACTGGCGCCAGCGCATACTCCCGGGACTGGAAGAAGCGTCGCGCCTCTCGCAGAAAGCCTACTCGGCCGGGGATGTGTCTTATCTGTTGGTTCTGGAAGCGACCCGGCAGCTCCAGGAAGCGCGGCTCCGTGAGGCCGAATTCGCCGCGGATCTGCGGCGATCTTTTGCGCGCCTGGAAACCGGCGTCGGAAAACGGCTGGCCGGGCAACCCTGAATGCGATTCAGCGCCTGTAGCCTCGCCGTCGCGCTGGCCGCTCTGCTGAGCTGCGGCCAGCCCTCAGGCGCGCCAGCGCCGAAGGCCGAGCCGCCGGCCAAGGTCCGCGGCGGCCTCTCCGAGTCGGAGCTAGGTACTATCACGCTCACCGCGCAGGCCGAGGCCCGCCTGGGAATTCGCACCGCCGCGGTCGAAATCAAGAAAGTCGGACGCACGAGGGCGTTCGGCGGCGAAGTTGTAGTGCCCGCCGGCCGCACCATCAGCGTTTCGGCCCCCGTCGCCGGGCTGCTGGCCGCGCCGGCGCAAGGGCCGGCGGCGGCGATCGCGACGCCGGCGCGCAAAGGACAGGCGCTGCTGCGGCTCACGCCGCTGCTGCCGCCGGAGCGAGACCTGCGAATCGAAGCGGAAAAGGAGATCGCCTCGGCCGAGCCCCGCGTCGCGGCCGCCCGCAGCCGCTTGCAGCGCGCCGAGCAGGTGCTGCGCGACAAAGCCGGCAGCGTGCGGTCGGTCGAGGAAGCCCGCACCGAGCTGGCGCAGGCGGAAGCGGCATTGAAAGCCGCCCAGTCGCGATGGAACCGGCTCCGGACCACTCCACTGCAAGCGGAAGACGTGCTGGTGATCGAATCGCCGCTCGACGGGACGATCCTGAAGGTTCACGCCGGCCCCGGACAAACCGTCGCCGCCGGCGCCGCCCTGTTCGAGGTGGCCAGCCTCGATCCGCTGTGGGTCCGCGTGCCGGTGTATGTGGGCGATCTGGCCTCCGTCGACCGGCGCGGACCGGCCAGCATTCACGATCTGAACGCGCCGGGCTCGAGGCCGGGCCGGCCGGCTCGCCCGGTTCCGGCGCCGCCATCGGCGGATCCCGATGCCGCCGCCGTCGACCTCTACTTCGAGCTGCCCAACGCGGCGGCCGAGTATCGTCCCGGGCAGCGGGTTGGCGCGACGCTGGCCCTGCGCGACCAGGAGCAGGGATTGGTCGTGCCGCGCTCGGCCATCGTGTACGATTTTCGCGGCGGGGCCTGGGTGTACGAGAATCCGCAACCCCAGGTGTTCGTCCGGCGGCAGGTACAAATACGACGCATCGCGGAGCCGTTCGCCGTGCTGGAGCGCGGCCCGGCGCCCGGGACCAAAGTGGTGACCGCCGGCGCCGCCGAACTGTTCGGAACCGAGTTCGGGGCCGGGAAATGACTGGGGAGAACTCAGGAGTCAGAAGCCAGGAGTCAGAAGGCCCGCCAACGTTATGAAGTGGCTGGTCTTCACGTCCTTGCGGCTGCGCGTCGTCGTGGTCGCCCTGGCGATCGTTCTGCTTGCCGTGGGCGTTCGGACGCTCCCCACCACGCCCCTCGATGTCTTTCCCGAATTCGCGCCGCCGCTGGTCGAAATCCAGACCGAGGCCCCGGGGCTGTCGACCGCTGAGGTCGAGAGTCTGGTGACGGCGCCGCTCGAGAACGCGCTGAACGGAACCTCCTGGCTCGCGACGATGCGGTCGAAATCCGTGCTGGGACTCTCCTCGGTGGTGCTGATCTTCGAGGAGGGCGTCGACCTGATGCGGGCGCGGCAACTGGTCGGGGAGCGGCTGGCCGTGGCCGCCCCGCAGTTGCCGGCCGTGGCGCGGCCGCCGGTGATTCTATCGCCGCTGTCTTCGACCAGCCGGGTATTGAAAATCGGCATGTGGTCGAAGACCCTCTCGCAGATGGACCTCTCGACGCTGGCCCGCTGGACGATCCGCCCGCGCCTGATGGCGATCCCCGGCGTCGCGAACGTCGCCATCTGGGGGCAGCGCGACCGCCAGATCCAGGTGCTGGTCGATCCCGACCGCCTCCGCGCGCACCACGTCACGCTCGACCAGGTGGTCCGCGCGTCGCGGGAGGCGGCCGCGGTCGGCCCCGGCGGTTTTGTCGACACGCCCAACCAGCGGCTGCCGGTGATGCAACTGTCGGCCGTCTCGCGGCCCGATGACCTGGCTGCGATCCCGGTGTCCTACCGCGACGGCGTGCCGCTGCGGCTCGGCGCGGTCGCCGACGTGGTCGAAGGCTTCCCTGCCCCGATCGGCGACGCCGTGATCAACGACGGCCCGGGCCTGCTGCTGATCGTCGAGAAGCAGCCCTGGGGCAACACGCTGGAGGTGACCCGACGCGTCGAGGCGGCGCTCGACGCGCTGCGGCCCGGCTTGCAGGGCGTGGAGCTCGACTCCACGATCTTCCGGCCGGCCAGCTTCATCGAGACGGCGTTGGAGAACCTCAACCGCGCCATGCTGTGGGGATGCGCGCTGGTGGCGGTGGTGCTGATCGCGTTCCTGTTCGAGTGGCGGACGGCGCTGATCAGCCTGCTGGCCATTCCGTTGTCGCTGGTGGCGGCGGCGCTGGTGCTCCACTGGCGCGGCGTCACCATCAATACCATGGTGCTGGCGGGCCTGGTGATCGCGGTCGGCGAAGTCGTCGACGACGCCATCATCGACGTCGAGAACATCCTGCGGCGGCTGCGGCTGAACCGCGCCGCCGGCCAGCCCGAGGCGGCGTTCTCGGTAGTGCTGCGGGCCTCACTCGAAGTGCGCAGCGCCGTGCTCTACGCCAGCCTCATCGTGGTGCTGGTGTTCCTGCCCGTTTTTCTGCTGGAGGGGGTCGCCGGATCGTTTTTCCGGCCCCTGGCGGTCTCCTACGTACTGGCAGTGCTGGCCTCGCTGATCGTGGCGCTGACGGTGACGCCGGCGCTGGCGCTGCTCCTGCTGCCCCGCGCTGCGATCGACAGGCGCGACCCGCCACTGGTGCGCGTTCTGAAGCACGGCTACACGGCAGTTCTGCCGCGGCTCGCCGGGCGGCCCGGTCTCGCGATCGTCGTGCTCGTCGTCGTATTCGGGCTGACGGCGGCCGCGGTCCCGCGGCTCGGCGAGGAGTTTCTGCCGAGCTTCAAGGAGTCCGATTTCCTGATGCATTGGGTGGGCAAGCCTGGAACTTCGCTCGAGGCCATGCAGCGCATCACCGTGCAGGCCAGCCGGGAGCTGCGCTCGATCCCGGGCGTGCGGAATTTCGGGGCGCACATCGGACGCGCCGAAGTCGCCGACGAGGTCGTCGGTCCGAACTTCGCGGAATTGTGGATCAGTCTAGACCGCACCGCGCCCTACGCGTCCACCGTGGCGCGCGTGGTGGAAGTGGTCGAGGGATACCCGGGCTTGCAGCGAGACCTTCTGACCTTTCTGACGGAACGAATCAAGGAGGTGCTCACCGGGACCAGCGCGGCGATCGTGGTGCGCCTCTACGGCCCGAGCCTGGAAGGCTTGCGCGAGAAAGCCGCCGAAGCCGCGCGCGCTATTTCCGGCACCCCGGGAGTCGCCGATCTGCGTGTGGAGCCGCAGGTGCTGGTGCCGCAGGTGGAGCTGCGGTTTCGTCCGGGGCCGGCCGAGCGGTTGGGGCTGACTCCCGGCGACGTACGGCGGGCCGCGACCACGCTGGTCAAGGGAACCAAGGTCGGAGAAATCTACGAAGATCAGAAGATTTTCGACGTGGTCGTCTGGGGCGCCGACAAAGTCCGCGGCGACGTCGACGCGCTGCGCGAGCTGCGCATCGACACGCCGTCGGGCGCGCACGTGCCGCTAGGGGACGTGGCCGACGTCGAGATCGCTCCTACTCCCAACGTGATCAACCGCGAAGGGGCGTCGCGGCGCATCGACGTCAGCGCCAACGTGCGCGGGCGCGACCTGGGGAGCGTGGCGCGCGAGATCGAGGGCAAGGTCCGCGGGCTGCGCTTCGAGCGCGGGTATCATCCGGAATTTCTGGGCGAGTATGCGGCGCGCGCGCAATCGCGCAACCGGCTGCTGGCGCTGGCGGCGCTGTCGGTGCTGGGCATCCTGCTGATCCTGCACGCGGATTTCCGCTCCATGCGGTTGGTGGCGCTGGTGCTCGTAAGCCTGCCGTTCGCCCTGGTGGGCGGAGTGGCGGGGGCGTTCGCGGCCGGCGGCGTGCTTTCGCTCGGGTCGCTGGTCGGGTTTGTCACCGTGCTGGGGATCGCCGCGCGCAACGGCATCATGCTGATCAGCCACTACCGGCACTTAGAGGAGCAGGAAAACGCGGCGTTTGGCCCGGAGCTGGTCCTGCGCGGCGCGCAAGAACGCCTGGCGCCGATCCTGATGACGGCGCTGGCGACGGCGCTGGCGCTGCTGCCGATTGCGGCCGGCGGCAACAAGCCGGGCCACGAGATCGAGCATCCCATGGCGGTCGTGATTCTGGGAGGCCTGGTGACGTCGACCGTGCTGAATCTCTTCCTGATGCCGGCGCTGTACCTGCGGTTCGGCAGAAGGCGGTCTGAAGCAGATTAGTTTAGTCCCGTGCCCGCCTGGTTGGTTCCTTTGGAGCGCGCCATTGTGGCTGCGCCGCCGCAAGCCCAGCGGGAGTCAGCAGGAAGAAGCCTGGCGGTCACGGGACTAGTTGCGCCGGCGCGTGTAGACGTTCTTCATCACCGCCATCTTGGCGGGATCTTCCGCGACGGCGCCGATCGTGAACATCATCACGCCGGTCGAGCCGCCGGCGAGACCGGCTTCGAGCACCGCCTCGAACTCCGCGGCGCTCACCTTGTGGCCCTGCGGGTCGTTCCAGACCTGAACGATGGGCCATATTTTCAACGGCTTAGCTGAGTGCAAATTTGCACTATGTCGGCTGATGCGCAAGCAGAGCCACTCGACGTTGCGTCGAACCCACGCCGGCGGCTGGCCGGAGCGTCCGTGGTAGACCATCGGGCTGAGAACGTCAACCACTTCCGTCAGCGCCCGCAGGTCCAGTCCCAGGACGCGGCGGCGCGCGCCGGCGTGCTCGTCGTCGCGCCAGGCGCACTGAAAGTTGCCGAGCAGCGCCTGCGGGCGGCGGCGGGCCAGGACCGCGCGACAGCGTCGCGCGAAGTCGGTGACCACCGAGCAGCGCCAGTCGCGCCACAGCCGCTCGTGACGGCCGAGTATGTCGGCGGCCCAGGCGCGCGGCTCACCGCCGCGGACGCGCGCCCCAGTTTCCTTCCGGAAACGCTCGACGCAACTGGCGTTGAAGCAGGTCTCCGGCAGCCCCGGACGGGGATCCTCGAACTGCGCGTGCCAGTGAAGGTAGTCGAGCCAGACGCCGTCGATGTCGTGCGCGGCGACGAGCTTCTCGAGCTCCACCAGGCGGGATTCGAGGAACCGCTCGTTGGTCGGGCAGATACCCAGGAACCAGGTCTGGCGCGGCGAGGGCGCGCCGGTCTGGTCGATGGGCCAGGCGCCGGCGTTTTCCTCGACGATCTTGTCGACGCCGGCCTCGCGGCGCGTCAGCCAGCCGCTGCCGTTGAAGGTCGGGAACTCCGCGTAAACCCGGGCGCCCTCGGCCCGCGCGCGTTTCAGCAACGCCTCGTTGATCGAGCGGTGGCCGACGAAGATGGCGTTGACGCCGTACTCGTCGAGCCGCGCGCCCGTGTCCCAGAACGGCCTGGGGTTCGAGTAGGCGCCGAGCGTCAGCGGCGCGCGGTCAGCCGCGCGGACCGCAGCCGGTAAAGCCAGGAATTCTCGCCGACGCATATCAATCAACAAATCACTAAATCAACAAATCGTCAATCACAAATTGACACACCCGCCGCGCGAATGCTAGAGTGGCCGTTTCAACTGCCTTCCTATGGAATCGGCCGGGGCGACCGCCACCCTGGAACAAACTCCACTCCACGCCGCGCAC
>Ga0247727_10002579_pt1 | contig 41151 bp, 37 predicted proteins | sample WisWelCaveWW1625_FD_202498 | JGI IMG/M metagenome (GOLD analysis project Ga0247727, IMG submission 202498) | Biofilm microbial communities from Wishing Well Cave, Virginia, United States - WW16-25 | ecosystem: Environmental > Aquatic > Deep subsurface > Groundwater > Cave microbial mat | place...
GACTGTGTGAAAACGTCATTGCGAGCGGAGCGAAGCAATCCCGGCGCATGCACGTATTGGATTTAGAGATTGCTTCGCTGCGCTCGCAATGACAAATTCGAGCGTTTTCACACAGTCTGAATCTTTTGAAGGGCTTGGCACAATCTCCATTTCAACGTGTCTTCTTGGTGCTCAAAAAAATTCTTCCAGAATGGCATAAAAAGAGAGGTCTCTTCACGCAAACAAAAACGCTGTAAGCAGGCTGGAAGCCTGCGCTACCGGTCAGGCTTTGCGCAAGGGAATGCGCACCAGCACATAGACGATGACGGCAACGACGGCAAGCGACAGCCAGGCGCCGGCCGGGCCGGAAACGAAATCAAATTCCGCCACGCCGAAAAAGATTTTGGTGAGGGATTCAAAATCTTGCACCGCCAAAACCAGGCCGGCGAGAAAGACGCCGGTCAACGCTTCGCCGGCGATCAAACCGGAAGCGAGCAAGGTGCCGGTATTTTCCACGGATTCTTTCGAGGCCGCGGACAAATTCTTTCTGGCCGCGCGCCGATCGACATAAAGCTTGATCAAGCCACCGACAAAAATGGCAAAGGTGGTTTCAAAGGGCAGATACATGCCAACGGCGATCAACATCGGCGAAGGCGCTTTCATGAGAATGAGTCCAAGGGAAAAGCACATGCCGAAGATAATCAAGCCCCAGGGCATTTCTCCGCCGACGATGCCTTTGGCCAATTGCGCCATAAGACCGGCTTGCGGCGCGGGCAGCAGCTTGTCGCCAATGCCGATGCCGCCGGTTTTTAAATTGCCTTCGTGTAAAATAATGATCGGAATCACCAACACAAAAGCCACTGCTACGGTACTGATCAAACACGTCAGCTCCATTTTGCGCGGTGTGCCGCCCAGCAAATGCCCCACTTTCAAATCTTGAATCATATCGCCCGCCATGGCCGTGGCGCAGGCCACGACTGCCGCCACGCCAAGCACTGCGCCCACGCCGCGCAATCCGGTCACGCCGAACGCGACCATTAATAACGCTGCGATGACCAAGGTCGTGAGCGTCAACCCGGAAACCGGTTGATTTGAGCCGCCGACCAAACCGACGAGCCAGCCGCCGACCGCGGAAAGCAAAAATCCCATGACGAGCATAACCACGGCTGACACGATCGCGCCGGTTACGCTTTGGCTGAAATAATAATACAGCAGGCTCATCGGAATCACCAACAGCACGGTGGCGATGAGAATGATTTTGGGATCGAGATCCTGCTCCAAACGCGAAGAGGAAACGGCGCGGCTGCCTTTACGCAGCGCGCGCTGAAACGCTTCGACCAAAGCGCCGCGCAAGCCCCACATGGTTTTGGCCGCGCCCACGATCATCGCGCCCACGGCAATCGGCCGGATTTGATTGTACCAAATCGAAAACACCACTTCGCTCATGTCCGGCGCGGCGCCGCCAAGGGCAAGCTGGTTCTGCAATTGCGGATTAAGAAACAGCGCCACGGGAATAAATACCAGCCACGCTAACACGCCGCCGCTGAAGTTGATGGCCGACAATTCATAGCCAATGATATAACCGACGCCGATGAGCGCGGGCGAAATGGCCGGCGTGGCCAATCGCAGCGCGCCGGCATGCGCAATATCGCCCATGGGCGTGCGATTGCTGCTGAAATGATGAATCACAGATTGTGGAAGAGTGACAATTTTTTCCAGGCTTTCGCGAAAAATGCTGAGGCCTTTGGAGTCTTTGAAAATTTGGATGAGCATGCCCAACCCCATCGCGCCAAAAATATATTTCGCGCCGCTTTCGCCGTGCTGGCCGGCTTTGACGATTTCAAAGCAGGCGCGGCTTTCCGGAAAAGGCAGATCCGAATCCACCGTCAGCGTGCGGCGCAGCAGAATGATGAAGAGCACGCCCAGCACGCCGCCGATGAGGAGCATCATCGAAGTTTCCCAATACTTGAACTCGGTCCACAGCCGCTCGCCGTTCATTTCGACGATGACGAAGGCGGGCACGGTGAAGATCGCGCCGGCCACCAGCGCTTCGCCCACGGCTGCGGCGATGCGCATGGTGTTTTGTTCGAGAATCGTTCCCCGGAAAAACGGCAGGCGAAACGCGGCAATCGCAATCACCGCGGCTGGAAACGTGGCGGAAACGGTTTGCCCGGCTTTGAGGCCGAGATAGGCATTGGCCGCGCCCAAAATGACGGCCATGATCAATCCCAGGCCGAGAGCCTTGGCGGTCATTTCCGCCATCGAGGTTTCTGCGGGAACGTAAGGTTGTTCGTGTTTGGGGGCGGCCATCTTTCCTCCTCGGTTGTTGATGAGGCAATGAAAAAACCAACGGGTCGAAGTTGAAAAATTACTTCCGGCCTGGAATCATTCCGGTGAGAAACACCTGCTTCATTTCTCTGCAAATACTTTCAAATAAAACGCGGCTACTGCTTTTAAGCGATTCACAAAAGATTCTTCCTTCACCAAAAGTCCCGGCAATCCGCCTTTGAAGCGCAGCCATTGCCATGCGGTGAAATCAAGATAGCCGCCTTGTTTTTGAATTGCAATGAACAAAATACAATCGCCAGTTTCCGCGAGCTGGAGGCCGAATTTTTTAACCGGCGCGAGATTCGACGCGCGGAACGTAATCTGTCGCTCATCAGCTTTGATTTCGGCGCGATAAACGACCTCGCCGAGGCGATTGTCAACCTGGCGAATATAAATGCTGGTATCGAGAGGCAGCGCCAGAAACACCGGATCGTTCACTGTTTTGGAGGCGCGCGGATGCGTTATGACCGCGCTGGTTTTGAACAGCGGTTTCATTTTCTTTTCGGTGTGCGAATAATAAGGCAGGCCAACGAGCCTTTGCAGCGCTGCCAGCGAATCGGCAATTTGCAAAATCGTCATGCGCGACGACACCCGGCCTTCGCATTTCAGCAACAGCCTGGCCGGGCGATGGCGGGGAAAAACCTCGGGCAAGTCGTTGAGAGTTGCAATTTCTTCATCATGATAAATAATGAAACGCAAAGAATCGGGAGCGGGGTTTTGTGCGAAGCTCATTTGCGCGATGAACCAAATCAGCAGGAAAAAATAAGTTGGTATGCGAAAAATATTCATGCTGCTCAAAGATTCCTTGCAGGATGACAATGAGGAGGGAAAGCCATTCTCCGCCGCTCAAGCAGGCCGGCAGGCGGTAATAATCCCATAGCGCAAAGCGCCGAGGCCATACGCCAGCCACATGCGGCCGGCGGTCAAGCCAAAAATCCGTTCGCGTTTTTCACGATCCAGCAAGAACTGCCAATACTTCTTCTGAGTTGCCAATCCGAAAAGCATGCGGTGTATGACGATGGTCCACGTGCGCCGGACTTGCGCGCTGACGTCTTCACAATTTTCCACGATAAAACCGGCCCGCTGTAACCAGCCACAATACTCATTTGCGCTACCCAATCCTGCCAGCCGCCCTTCGCGGCAGATGGGCTCGAGCAGATGGCGCACTTCCCATGCGGCCGGCGATTCGCGCGCAAGCCAGGCGCAGATCACCAACTTTCCGCCGGGTCGCAGCACGCGAAAGGCTTCGGTGAAACAGCGTGGTTTATCGGCCATGTGTTCTGTGCTTTCGATGGCGATCACAGCATCAAAAGCTTCGTTCGGCAAAATATTGTTCAGCCAATCTTGCAACAAATAAGTTGGACGCGAGCCGTTTTGGGCAGCAGGCAAAGTTCGCGCGTAAGAAAATTGTGCGGGTGAAATAGTCAACGCCGTGACGCGCGCGGCATAATGCTGCGCCAGCCAACGGGCTGTAGCCCCATAGCCGGCGCCGGCATCACAAACCCTCGCGTCCGTTTGCAAATGCGCGCGCTGCGCCACCACGGTGAGAAGCTGCAACGTTGCTTCAGAGGACGTTTCATTTCCCTTCACCCACAGGCCGTGATGCACGTGCTCGCCCCAGAGCTCGCGATATAAAATATCAAGCTCGTCGTAATGATGCGCGACGGCATCCGGTTGCCAGGGGATTTTAGGCAGAATCATGCCAGGTTCCGTATTTAGTCTTTTTGCAGAAAAAGCAAAATGTGCATTCATTTGAAAACCGCCACAAGCTCATACACCGCCTAACACTTTGAAGACCTCGGTCAACAGCCACCAAATTCCAACCAATAGGATTGCCCCGGGAATCACAAATCGCAGCCAGTAATACAGCCAAATGGCAAAACGCGAATCTTCATTTTTCGCCAGTTCTTTGAGCGCTTCCGAGCGTTTCATCACCCAGGCAACGGTGATGACCGCAAGCAGGCAACCGAGAGTCTGCATGCCCGAACCAAAAGTCAAATCCCAGGGCACGAAAATTTCCATATTGATCATTGGTGGTATCGCGATGAGGAAGACGAACGCCGATAAGAGCCAGACCGCTCGTGTCCGACTTAATCGCGTGTTGTCCGTGATGCCGGCCACCAAAACTTCAAAAGCAGCGATATCAGACAAAAGGCCGGCCCCAAAGAGGCCAAGGAAGAAGAGCAGGCCAAAGAGCCATCCCGCCGGAATCGCGGCGAAGACCTGTGGCAGCGTGAAGAAAATAAGTCCCGGGCCGCTGCCGGGCTCAAGCCCAAGCGCAAAAACTGCTGGAATGATGGCAAAGCCGGCGAGCACTCCCGAGATTGAATCACCGAGAGTCGTCCATATGGCATTCGTTTTCAAATCATCATTTCTATTCAAATAGGAACCGTAGACCACCATGAAGGTGCCACCGAGGGATAGCGAGAAGACGGTTTGGCCGAGAGCGGCAACCATGACTTTGCCGGTTAGCGCGCTCCAATCAAATTTCAAGATATACCATTCGAGGCCGCGCCCAGCGCCTGGCAAGGTTAGGGCGCGCACGATGAGGATGATTAAAATAACCAGCAAAGCCGGCATGGTGATCTTGCTGATGATTTCAATCCCCGAACGCAAGCCTCGCAGCAGAACGGCGGCACAACACAGAATCACGAGGGCGGTGCATGACAATTGCAAGACGAATGATTTGGCCACAAAACCGGTTGGCGGCGGCAAAATTTCCGCAGCATGATAAGAGATATGGAATGCAGCTGCCAGCTCGGTGATGGCATGATACAGTACCCAGCCCACGGCATTGGAATAGTAGCCTGTGGCCGCCAATACGACAAAGAAAAAGAACCATCCGAGGCTGCGGCCATAAGGCAAGCCAGCGTGAGCAAAAGCGCCCACTGTTCCCTGGCGAGTGGAGCGCCCCAACGCCCACTCTGCCATCAGCGCCGGAATGCCGATCAAAACGTTGACGAGAATATAAAAGATCACAAAGGTCGCGCCGCCGAATTTTCCCACCATATAAGGAAAGCGCCAGAAATTTCCCAGGCCAACCGCAACCCCGATCATGGTCATGAGGACAGCGAACTTGGAAGTAAAAGTCTCACGTGTGCCGTTGTCCAATTCCTCTCCTGTTTTATTACTCTGGAAAAACTATCACGACCACGAAGATTTTTTGAAGGCAAAACCATTATGGGCAAAACAATTAAAAACGGTTCAATAATTTGACTTTAATCATTTTGACTTTTTGCTTTAAACCCTTTGGCATGACAACTGGTCATTCGCATTAAAACAAAATAAAATAGTTTTGCCCTAAATCGTTTTGCCTCAAGAAATTATTCTGCCAAATAATCATTCTGCCTTTTGGCTGTGCCCGTTGTGGTGAATGCCGCGCTAGGTTTTACGTGTCACGTCCTCATAAACCACTGTTGCGATCGTAAGGAATAATATTATCCCATTCATCGGCGCTGGAGCGTGCGACAAATGCGACGACCGGCTCGGTATCGCTCATGTTGAAGACCTCGTGGGGTACGCCGGGCTCGATGAAGATAAAGTCACCAGCCTCGTTTTCCACGGATTGGGTCAAGCCCGGGCCATACTCGTGCCGGACACGTCCCTGCACGATATAGAGCATGACTTCAAAACCAACATGAATGTGCGCACCCGCAACTCCCCCAGGCGGAATCGTGGCAACATTGATCGACAGCGCTTTCGCACCCACGTTCTTTGCAGACATGCCCTGCTTGTAATGGATCCCGTTCCATTCTCGTTTGTTCCCGCCGCCGCGAATGACGGCAATGCCATCGTGGTTTTCTACTCGTGGCTGTGTTTCTGGTTTTACACCGGTCATGACTTGCTCGCCTCTTTTTAAAACGTTATGCGTAAAACGTAAGTAACAAAGCACATACTAAAGGCAAAACTATTTAGAGCAAAACAATTGGTATAAATTTTTTTAATAGTTTTGCCCAAAATCGTTTTGCCTTTATTGGGCTCCCTTGAATAGTTACAAACGTAATTGTATTGGTTTACTGTTACGTTTTACGTCTTACGTTTTACGTTCTTACGTTTCACTTCACCGCATACTCATCTCCATAATACTTGCTCGTGATCTTCGTATGAAACTTAATCGCAGAAATCGGCTCATATTTCGGCTCGCCCAAACCGGGGAAAACTTCGAGCATTTCCTCTTCCCAAACATAGATGGCCATGGGAAAAGTGACACGCGGTTGATCATAAAGTCTGGCATGCACCGGCTTGCTCACGCGATGGGTGGTGGAAGGCAAGCGGTCGTTGGTGATTCGCTGCATATAATCGCCGGTGTTCAGGATAATCGTTCCCAAAGGCGGGTTCAAGCGAATCCATTTCATGTTTTCACGATTCAGCACTTGCAGGCCATCGACTTCCTGGGAGGGCAGGAAAGTAAAGAGATCGACGTCTTCGTGGCCCAACATGCGACCGGCGCCGGAGGCCGCATCGTCTTTGCCGATCGGCGGATAATAGTTCAGACGAAATCCGAAATTCGTGCGCGTTAATTTTCGGTCGTAGAGATGCGGATCGCAGCCGAGGTAGCGAAGAATGCTCTGCATGATCGGGAGAATGAGCCGTTCGTGATGGGAGCAAATTTGTCGGAAAAATGGCTCGAAACCAGGCAAAGGCCAAAAGTGCTCTTCATTGTAATTCGGATCATCATCGAGATTAAAAGCTCGGCGACAAAACACCCAGCCTTCGACGAGGTCGGGATGAATGATGGTCGTTTCCTTGATGGGGAAATAACCTTGATTCACCGAGCCGAACCTTTGCGCGCGGTACTTCATCCGCTCTTCGCGCGTGGTCTTGGCAAACAGCTCGCAGGTTTTCTCCCGGGCTTCCGCATAAAGTTTGGGATCAACGCCGTGGCCGGTGAGAATGGCGAAGCCGATTCCTTCCAGCGCGGCGCCCAGCTCTTGAGCGAATTTCTGCTTTCCTTCCTCGCCGCCCGCAAAGAATTGGCGCAGGTCGCAGGTTTTGATCTCATAATCCTCGTCAAATTTATCCTCATTTGCGCTTTCCGCCAGATGATAGGTTTGTTCTTTTTTCACTTGATCGTAGCGACTAAAATCCTGATTCAGAGCGGTGATGCCTTGTTCTTGATTGGAGCTCATGATTATTTCTCCTTTTGGCGCATAGCGCATGGCGCAAAGAGCATAGCGCTTTGCAAGCCTTCATCGGGATCATCTTTTATCAACCGAAAATACACATAAAACATTACAGTAAATCAAGCCGTTTTTGCACCGGCCTGAGTGAACTTCACCATTCGCCCCACGCTCTTCGCCTTTCGCTCTACGAGGACGAGACTATTCAAACTTAGCCAACCACCCCGCCACCGTTTTGGTATGGGGATGCTCCGGGCCGAAAAACTGATTGTAGATCGCGCGCGCTTCCTGAAAATATTTTTTCGCCCGCTCCTATTGTCCCATGATGAGTTTCTCGCCTATCTTTCATGATTTTGGTTTTCCCCGCTTACCTGAAATCATTACACTCGGCGAAGCTTCACTTTGCACGGTTGGGAAGCCCAGTGCCTGAAGGCGCCACTACAAACTTTTATTCAAACTTGGCCAACCATTCCGCCACTGTTTTGGTATGGGGATGCTCCGGGCCAGAAAGCTGATAGCAGATCGCATACGCTTCCTGAAAATATTTTTTCGCCTGCTCCTTTTGTCCTAGCTCATAATACATTGTTCCTAAATTTATCAAGCTAACAGCCACATCCTGATGTTGCTCGCCATAGATTTTTTTATTGATAAGCAGTGCTTGTTCGTAGTAGTACAAAGCCTTTTCGTAATTTGTCAAAAGTTTACAAGCAGCCGCTAAATTATTTAGTTCTTGGGCTATAATAGGATGATCTTCGCCGTAAACAGCACGATTTGCAGTTAGGGCTTTTTCGAAATAAGAGATGGCTTCTTCATTTCCACCGAGTTTGTGAAATTGTAATCCCGCGTTTTTCAGTGTTGACGCAATTTGAGGATGTAATAGAGCATTATTTTCCTTAACATGTGCCGCAAGTTGCTCGGCATATTTACTCAAAGGAGAATTTTCAAATGTCTTAGCAAAATTATCTATAGCAACATCAAATTGCGGATGATTCTTTGTAATGATACTGAGTCCAATCTCAATTGCCTGTTCGTAATATTCGACAGCTTTTTCAAGCTTTCCAATTTTTTCCCACAATGTCGCAAGACTTTGCATTTCAACCGCCACCAAGGGATGATTTTTATCAAATAAAAGTCGATAAATGTTAAGCGCTCGTTCATGGCACTCAATTGCTTTTTGGTGGTATCCAAGCGTTGCCCATGCCTTACCTAAATTGCCAAATTCAGCAGCTATCTTTGGGTGCTTTTCGCCATACAAAGCGCGGTCAATAGACAATGCCTGCTCGAAGCACGCAATGGCTTTCTGGCACTCACCCAATGTAATCCATGCTGAACCCAGATTATTCAATGCAACAGCCACCTCAGGATGATCGTCACCATAAACAGTTCGGGAGATTGTCAAAGCTTGTTCGTACTCTTTGATGCCGTTCGAGCTTTGGCTCGAATCGGATGCTACTTGTTCAAAAGTTGAAAGATCAAACGGAGTTAAATCAAGTTCAGTAGGAGTATTCGGTAGAATCTTCATCGCTTGCGTCATATATTCCATTGCTCTCGCAGGCTCACCTAAATCCATTAAAACGTATGAAAAGGCGAATAGGAAAGATAAATCATTTTGGGTTAGCAAAGGTTGCTGTCGTTTTGATAAAATCCACTCCCCAATCCGCTTGGATTCTCGATAGGCCAAATTTTCGCGAAGACAACTTATTAATCCACCACCTTCTCGTGTAGCCACATCTTCGCGACCACAGCCCAGAGCGTGGTAAATCCATTCTTCAGTCAACGCCGGATCAATGCCATCGCGCCCGCCGCAGATTTTTTCATAATAGGCAAAAGCTGCTTCATGGCAAGCGTGGCGCTCTTCTGCATTAAGTCCAGCCCAAAGCTCTTCGCGCAACAACGGGGTTATCCAGTAAGTGCTGTGATCGCGATCATGTTCCACCAAACTCAACCGCACGCCTTGTTCGAGAAGACCTTGCCAGTTCTGTTCAGAACCCAAAACGCTCTGCATGATGCGCTCTGCCCCATGCGCTGCAACCGGCAATCGGTAAACACTGAAGCAGCGTAAGAACCGTTCCACTGGCTCGCCGGCGTGGCGTAGCAGTTCGCGGATCACGTGCTTTTGGATGAACTCTTCTTGCTTGTCGCGCACGGCGGCAAGCAAATCCGCCACTTCGGCGTCGGGCATTGTACCAACCAACTTATCCAGCCATTCCATCAGCCGTGGATTGCCGCGGCCCGCTGCCAGCAATTGCTTGGCGATTTCAGAATCCGAATAATTCCAAATATGGGAAAGTCCCCGCGCCTTCTTCGCTTGCTCCGCTGATTGGAAACTCCTCAAGGACACCCATTTCAGCCGTTCCTTCGCTAGGTCTTGCGCATTTTCCGTTAACGAAAAAGGATAGTGGCTGGTGATGAGCAGTTGCGTCATCTTGCCGGCTCCTGGCAGATAATGGAGCAACGTTTTCAGAATGGGCACGGTTTCAGCGATCAACGCGCCAGGCTTTCCCTCTGCAGCGCCTTCGAGATTTTGCTCAAAGTCATCGAAAAGGAACAGGTAGTTTTTTTCTTTAAAACTATTGGCGCACAAGCGGCTGAGTTTTTCCGGCATTTCTTTTTCAACGTTCAAAATCTGCAAACCGTTCTCATCATTGGCTCTGATGAATGCGTCGTTGAGCGCCGCTTTTAGTCTGCTGTCATTCACACGGCCATAGACAATGATCAGCGTGTGGTCGGTGAAACGCTCGCAGAGCTTGCCGGCCAAGCAGCTTTTGCCCAGACCGCCGGCGCCGTGCAGCAGCACGCCGACTTTTTCCTAATCATGCCGCAGCGCTTGCAAGCTTTGCTGCAATTGCCGGCGGCGACCAACGAAACCGGTTTGCAACACTTGTACTTGGCTTTGTTTCAAAAAAGTGTGTACAAGAAGCCGAGGCTTGGGCCGCGCTTTCTGGCCTTTCGTCACGATGGCTTGTGGCAACATGCCGCTGCCATAGAGCCGCAACAAAGGCCAAGTTTGGTCGGGTGAATCTTGAAAACGGTCGAGCAATTCCTGCCGCGCTCTTTGCACCGCCGCCAGCAGATCGCGGCCACGACTCAATTCGTGATAGATGAATTCTTCGGCAACTGTCGCTTGATCATCGGCAACTGAACGGCCCCAGCTCAACACCGCCGGCACGTTGAAATTTTCCACGAGTTGTTGCGCAAAAGAAGTCGTCGCTTGTTCCGGCGGCGTTTCACCGGTGCGGCAGCCGGAAAGAAACAGCAGGCGCAGATTTTCCTTGTTCTCAATGAGCGCGTCACGCCACAGTTTCGGCGGAAAGACATCCCGGCGCCGGCCGGTTTCATCTTCCATGATGAAAAAAGATTGGCCATTGTAGTCAATATCGGCATGACCGGAGATATGCACCACATCGAAGGCTTCCGTCTCCAATCTTTGTTGCAGCCCCTCCAACGAACCGGAGTCTTCCAATTCCATATCAATCGGCAGCTTTTCAGTCACGCGAAAGATGGTTTCTTCTTCATTTTCAAAATCCAACCTGGGTGTAACTTCTTGGGCGGAACAAGCCATGAAAAGCAGTCGCAGTGGGCGGTTGGCAGGCGCAGTAATTTTCTGTGCACCCCAGTCGGAAACTTGACGCAGCAGATGCATGCGATTGGGCAAAAGAAACGCGCCATTTTGCGCCAGCAGCTCGAAAGGCCAGTCCGCCACTTCTTTGCCGGCGCGCAATTGCAACAAGAGTGGCTCGCCTTGCTGCGCAGCCTCGTCCAGCGCGCGCTGCAAATGCCGGGCATCGCCATCCAAAAAGCGAAAGAGCTTCTGGCCGATCTCTTGTTGATGATCAGGGCTGAGCCACAATTCCTGCACTTCATCCTGAGTCAGCTTACCGTCGGATTGGTTAAACGCATCTTGTGCTTGTGCGGCGATATTGAGCCAGGTAATGCGATAAGTTTGCTGATCCGCCGTAGGATCAATACTGACTTCATAATTGACGGACATAAATCGTCTCCTTACCTCACATCTTCACAAAAAGCTTCCCCGGCAATTGCTTGATCAAATTTTTAAATTCCAGACCCAATAGAAGCGACATTAACTGTGCGGGAGGCATTTGCAATTGCCGGTTCAATTCGTCGACATGACGCGGATCCGAAGAAAGCGCGGCATAGATTTTCGTGCTCTGCTCATCCAATTCCACTGTCGCTTTATTTTCGAAGTCGGCGGAGCCGAACAGATTCAATTGCGCGTGCAGCTCGACGAGAACGTCGTCGATGCTCTGCACCAGTTTCGCCCCTTCTTGCAACAAGCGATGCGGGCCGGCGCTTTTGGGATTGAAAATGCTGCCGGGAATGGCGAAGACCTCGCGGTTATGCTCGAGCGCGAGATTGGCCGTGATCATCGCGCCGCTGTCGAGACCTGCTTCGACTACCAACACGCCGAGCGCGAGGCCGCTGATGATGCGATTGCGCCGCGGAAAATTGACAGCATCGGGTTTCGCGCCGAAGGGATATTCCGACAGCACCGCGCCAGCGGCGCAGATTTCGTTAAAGAGCTTTTCATTTTCAGGTGGATAAAAAACATCCAGGCCCGAGCCCAAAATCGCAATGGTGCGTCCGCCGTGCTGCAGGGCGGTGCGATGCGCGATGGTATCCACGCCGCGCGCCAAGCCGCTGACGATGGTCAAGCCTTGCGCCGCCAGCTCTCTCGCCATGCGCTCGGCGGCCATTTTGCCGTATTGCGTGGGGCCGCGCGTGCCCACGATGGCGAGCGCGTTTTGATCGTTCGCCTGCAAACGGCCTTTGCAGAAAAGCAAGACCGGCGGATCTGAAATCCTCTTCAACAAGGGAGGAAAATCGCGATCCCAAAACGTCAGCACTTGTGCTTGCTCGCGCGCAAGAATGGCGAGCTGGGCCTCGACGAATTCCAAAAAATCATCACGCAGAATACTTTCCGCCAAAGTACGCTCGATGCCGGGTACTTGACACAATTCCGGCAAAGTCGCAGACAAAGCCGCTTGCGCCGTGTGAAAATGGCTCACTAGCGCGCGAATGCGCGCGGAGCCGATGCCCGGTGTTTGCAAAAGGCGCAACAATGCGCGCAGCTCATCGTGTTTCAATACAACCCCTTTTCGTAGATTGTAGATCGTGAATCGTGGATAGTTATTGTTGAAATCACGCCACGCGACCAACGCGATCTCCTGCACTGTTACCCTGGTTTATTCGAGTCACCCTGAGCGAAGTCGAAGGGCGTTATCATGGTTTGACTCCGTTCGCCATGACTAAAAAGTTAGGGTAACCGTGCACTTCCCTTCACCGTCCACGTGCGGCAACAGCACGCCACATCAATTCCACTAACTCCTGCAAGCCTTCGCCCGTGGCTGCGGAAAACCGGCACCAGGGGCAATCAAGCTTTTCTAAAAAAGCCGCGCCGATTTTCTTTTCCGCAACGAGATCCATTTTGGAAAGCGCCACGAGGCGCGGCTTTTCCAATAACCGCGGGTCGTGGCCGCGCAATTCTTCCAACAAAATGTGGTAGGTCGCTTCAAAATCCGGAGAAGTTGCTTCGATTAAAACCACCAACACGCTCGTGCGCTCGAGGTGCCGTAGAAATTCGATACCGAGGCCGCGGCCTTGATGCGCGCCTTCGATCAAGCCGGGAATGTCGGCGAGCACGAAGTTGTGCGTTTCACCGAAGCGCACGACGCCGAGATTGGGCGTCAATGTAGTGAAAGGATAATCGGCGATTTTGGGGCGCGCTGCGGATAGGCGCGCGAGCAAGGTAGACTTCCCGGCGTTAGGCAATCCCACCAAACCGGCATCCGCCAATAATTTCAATTCCAGCAAAATCCAGCGGGATTCGCCGAGCTCGCCCGGTTCCCATTCGCGCGGGGCTTGATGGGTGGAGGTGGCATAACTGGCGTTGCCGCGGCCGCCGCGGCCGCCGCGCGCAATTAAAAAACGCTCGCCGGCGCCGACCATGTCGATGATCACTTCCGAAGTTTCGGCCTCGTGAATCAGCGTGCCAGGCGGAATGCGAATGACGACGTCTTTGCCGTCGCGGCCGGTTTGGTTGGAGCCTTTACCGTGCTCGCCGCGTTCGGCGCGAAAATGTTTGCGGGCTTGAAAATCAAGCAGCGTGCGCATGTTGCCGTCAACTTCGAGATGAACGTCGCCGCCATGGCCGCCGTTGCCGCCATCGGGGCCGCCTTTGGGCACGTATTTCTCGCGGCGAAAACTCACGCAGCCGCTGCCGCCGCGGCCGGCTTCGACGAAAATTTTTGCGGTATCGATGAACATGGAATCAATCTACTTAAATTTTCACACCGACATAATAACGCACGTTTTGATCGTGCTCGAGGCCCTTGTAAGCATAAATAAAAAATTGAAACGCGCGTTCGCCGCGATACGCCACGGCGCCGTCCCAGCCCGTGCCCAGCGAGACGTGATACAAAGACAAATCGCGCAACTCTTTGTCTGCGCCCACCTGGCCGGCCTCGGCGTGCAACATCCAATTGAATGCCGTGAGCGAAAACTTCCCCGGCAACGCGGAGGGCTTTTTCTTGATGAAGAACGAATAGCGCTGCGAAAGATAAACCATATTGATGCCGGAAAACTCATTGGCATCGAAGCCCGAGAGCTTGTCACGGCCGCCGAGAAAGATTTCGGGTGCGCCGCGTCCGTTCACCAAAGATAAAAAAGTGAATTGGCCGGACAGGCGCATCCATTTATTCTCGGAGGCGCCGCGCGAAGCCAGACGCAGTTGTGTAAAACGCGCGCTGCCGCCGGCGGCCTGCACGGCGCGGATCACTTCGGTTTCGAGGTTGCCGGTATGGCGAAATCCTAAAGCGCGCACGGAATCCAGCCGCGCGCCAAAAGTTTGGCCGATGGCATTGATGTGCTGCGAATCCAGTTCGCGCACGTTCACGCTCGAAGGAAAGGAAAAGCGTTGCGCCGCGAGGCTGGTGGTGGCATAAAGCGAGGTTTTTAAAAAAAACGTGCCGGCAAGATTCATGCTTTGCTCGCGCCGCCAAGCACGGTCGCTGGAAAACAAGGGAACGAAAATCAAGCGATCGCGGAATTGCAATTGCGGCAAAAGGGCGAACCGGTTATAAAAGCTGCGCACGAAAAAACCCATTTCCCCGCGCACAAAATTGTAATGCGCATTCGCTTCCGCCGCCCAATAGCCGACTTTTTTTTCCAGTGTTGCATCGAACTCGCCTTCGGGCAGCAGAAAGGCAAATTCGGATTCGAGCCTTTGATAGAGCCGTCGCACGCGGAGGTCGAGAGGATCTTGTGGCTGCGTTTCGCTCCGGGCAGCGACGGAATCTTTTGCCGGTTGTGCTCTTTCTTCATTTTGCCCGGGGAGCTCACGGCTATCTTGCGCCGGCGCAGCCGCCGGAAAAAATCCAAACCACAAACAACAAATCAGCCTATAGCGCGCGTTTCGAATCGGGTGAAGACATGAACGTTGAAAAGAAAAACTCATTTTGCTGTCCGCTATGAAGATCGCTAAAAATTGTCCCGCCAACACTCCGCAAAATAATCAATCCCCACGAGAAGCACAAGCCCAGCGGCGCAAAAATCAAAAAGGCCACACCGGCGTGTGGCCTTTAAATGATTTCATTTCGCGAAAATTTTTCGAAGCATTATGGCAGCGAGCAAATTTTTACCCGTCAACCTTAACGCCCTCGCTCGCCAAAGTTTCCACCACTTTTTCGTGCAGGCGTCCGTGTGTGGCCAGCAAGCCGTGGCGATGGCGCACGTCAATGCCGGAATAATTGAGCGTTTCGCCGCGCATATCGGTCATCTTGCCGCCGGCAGCCGCGAGAATTGCGGCCGGGCCGCAACTGTCCCACAGATTCACGCGCGAACTGGGATGGACGTAGACTTCACAATCGCCGCGCGCGATCAGGCCGCATTTCAAACCCACACTGCCGGAGCGCAAAATCTCGTGAATGCCCAAACGCTGGCGCACGCGATCCACGCGCGGATCGAAATGTGAGCGGCTCGCCACCATGCGCAATTGCGAAGATTCGGCCAGCACAGAAACGCGCAGAACTTGCTCGCCGCGCGGCGTGCTCAACCAGGCGCCCAATCCCTCCGCGCCGGAATATAAAAATTTCGTTGCCGGCTGGCCCACCACGCCCAATGCGGGCCGGCCATTTTCGATCATGCCGGCCATAATGGAAAACTCGCCGTTGCGCTTGATGAATTCTTTCGTGCCATCGAGCGGGTCAACCACCCAAAATAAATCGGCGCCTAACCGGCTCATGTCATCACTGCTTTCCTCCGACAATACCGCTTCGCCGGGAAAATGGCGCTGCAATTGCGCGAGAATCAGCTCGTTGGCCGCCTGATCCGCCACGGTGACCGGATCGCCCGGCGCTTTCCAGGTGATGGCGACGCGCTCGTCGTAATATTGCAAAACCACTTCGCCGGCTGCTTGTGTGATCTCACGCACAATTTGCAGCCGGCGATCCAACTCGGGTGCCTGCATGATAAACTCCTGTAAAAAAATTCCTGAAAAGCGGCGCCATTCAGCACTTGCTAAAACGCCAGACCTTCCAACTCATGAAGAGGTTAATCCAAAAGCCTGCGCCAAAACACGTTGAAACCGCGCACCAAGCCGCCGATCACCGCGGTCAGGCTTACTAACGGCCGCTCAAAACGCTCGCGCAAAGCGCGTTCAAAATCATGAATATCCCGAGCGGTCGCGCGCAAAGAATCCAGCGCGTGTCCGAGCTTGGGCATGTCGCGCTCCACGCTTCTCACTATGCTACGCACATCCGAGCTGATTTGCGTGACGTCGTGCATCAAAGCCGGCAGGTGCAGGCGCGCGGTTTCCACGAATTTTTCCGCTTCGCGCAGCAAACGTCGCGCGCGCGCGAGCGTGATCACGATTGCGAGCATAATCAACAGCATGCAAAACGCAATGAAGGCCAGGCTGACGGCCGCCATCATTTCCATCGGCACTTCTCCTTGTAAGCTTCGAACGCTGCGAAAGCGCCAATTAAACGGCCTGATCCCCGCCGTTTACCTCGTCGCGATAGGCTTGCACGCCGGCTTCAACCGCGGATTTCAGCTTATCTCTTCCACCGGCGAATTTTTTTTTTCCTTCTTCGATGATGTTTTGCGCCTGCGCTTTGACGTCGGCCGCTTTCTCGCCGGAGTTGTCGATCAATTCGCGCCCTTCGTGCATCAAGCGCCCGGCCGCTTCCCGGGCTTCGTGCAATTTTTCATCGGCTTGCCGGCGCAGCTTGCTGGCCTGGCGCTTGCCTTCTTCGAGAACCTCGACAGCTTCACGTTTCAAATTGCCGAGGCTCTCATCCGCCGCGTCATAAAGGTCGCGCGATTTGCGGCGAAGCTCGCGGCGTGTCTCACGACCGCTTTGGGGAGCATAAAGCAACGCCAAGGCTGCTCCAACCAAACCGCCCAAAATAAATCCTTTTAAAAGACCGCGTTCTTCAGACATGATTTGTCCTCCTGGGTTCCTGTGGTTGAGAAGATAGTGATGCCAGTCGATCATCGACATGGTTAGAACAATTTTTGCCTTTTCAAGAGGCGCGCGAAGCTGCGCCAGAATTCTCGATCTCATCAAACATTCTTTCGGCTTCGCCGAGGCTTTGTGCCTGCTTGAGTGCTTTCATCAGTTTTTGCAGCATTTCGACATTTTGGATGTGAAAGGCACGCGCGCTCAAGTTTTGTCCGGCTTCGCCAAATTTGATATCGACGATTGAAGCAATTCCTTGTGCCATCCCTTGTGCCACCCCTTGTGCCATGCCTTGCTCCAACCCCTTCTTCAAGCCAATGCGTTCGGCAGTTGTGATATAAGACATTGTCTTTGTCTCCTCTATATTTTTGATTTCTTCAGATAGTTTAGCGTCCAGCTCTTCGGGTAACGTCATAATCCAGTCAATAAATTTGTAAATGGCCAAGACGGTTTCTCTTTTCATTCCTCGCTCATAAAGCTCCAATAGAAACCGTTTTTTCCAAGAATATCTCTCTTGAACATTGCCCGCGATTTTCAACGTCTGCAAGTAAGCCCGAACGATAAGGGCAAACGGCTGCGAGCTTGTCTCTAACTCTGGCAAATGATCCCGGTAATCAATGATCTTGATGATCGGATAACGGCACAACAATTCAAAACCCCAGCGTGACCGCCGGTACTCATTGGGGCGAAATTGTAGATTGTCATCCGTCAACAATGCGAGGCTGATGATTTCACGGCGAAACTTGTCGAAAAGGCGATAGTTGTAGATATACATCCGCTCTGGAAACTCTTCCTGCTCATATCCCTGAATCTCGATGTGAATCAGAAGCCACGTTTCCGAGCCATCCAGCAAATAGACCTTGATCAGCTTATCGACGATCCGTCTGCCTGTGTTGCTGCTCTTGATGATTTGTTGCAGCTCTTTGTCGAGGAACTGATAGCCTTTGGCAAAATCGACTTCGCGATGAATGTGCGGAAAGAAAAACGCCAAAAATTCTTCGAATAAATCTTCCAACGCTTCTTTTCAAAGACTATCTTGTTCCATGCTTCACCTCCCAGGCATACGTAGCAATCTATTTGGCGGCAACCACCCTTTGTACTTCATCCGCAATAACACTCCTTAAAACCTTCGCCAGATTTGCCGAGGGTTTTCCTCGTCTATCACTCGGCGACGGCGAAAACGTCTTTTTGATCACCGCGCTTCCGGGGCGGCCGCCGCTGGTTGCTTTTCAATAGGTTTTTTTGACACTATTGGCGGACGAAAGGCGTTCAACTTTTTACCATATTCTTGTTCATGTGCCTCAATCCATGCTTCCACCATCTTCTTCAGCTTGGGTGAAAGCGCTTTGCCAGACTTCATCCATTCTTTGGTTTTGATTTCGACGCGATAGCCGCGAACATCGCTTTGATATTTAACATGCACATGCGGCGGATCATGATCATTGTAGTTCATCAAAACGATTAAGGAGCCTTTTTTAAACGGATGCGAAACCGGCGGCATACCTTCTCTCCCCTTCTCCCTTTCGCTACGACTATTTCACCATCTTCAAAAACTCTTCTTCTGAAATCACTTGAACGCCCAGCTCGCGCGCCTTATCCAATTTACTGCCTGCGCCCGGGCCGGCCACCACGAAATCCGTTTTTTTGCTGACCGAACCCGAAGCTCGTCCGCCGCGCTCATCAACCATGCGCTCGGCCTCGTCGCGCGAGAATTTTTCCAATGCGCCGGTGAACACGAACGTTTTGTTCGCGAATTTTTGCCCGGCCGTTTTCGGTTTGGCCGCCTCGCGAATTTTCACGCCGCCTTTCAACAGCTTGGCGATCGTGGCAACGTTTTTTTTCTCCTTGAAAAAACGCGTCACGCTTTCCGCCACCTGCGGGCCGACTTCGTGGATTTGCAGCAAGCGTTCTTCGTCCGCTTTTTGCAAAGCTGCCAAAGAACCAAATTCTTTCGCGAGCACGCGCGACATGTGCTCGCCGACGTGCCGCATGCCCAGCGCATAAAGGAAACGGTCAAACGTTACAACGCGGCTTTTATCGATGGCCGTGACGATATTCTGCGCCGACTTCTCGGCCATGCGCTCCAACTCGGCCAGCTTTTCCGTGGTTAGAAAATACAAATCGGCATGGCTTTTCACAAGCCCTTTGTCAACTAATTGCGCGATCAACTTGTCGCCAATGCCGTCGATGTTCATCGCCAATTTCGAAGCAAAATGGCGAATGCCCTCTTTCAACTGCGCCGGGCAACTGATGTTTTGGCAGCGATGCGCAACCTCGCCTTCGAGACGTATCACCGGCTCGCCGCATACCGGGCACTTTTTCGGAAATTTGAATTTCTTCTCCTTGCCCGTGCGCTTGCTTTCGATCACTTTCACCACTTCGGGAATGACGTCGCCGGCGCGCTGAATGATGACCCAATCGCCGACCATCACCCCCAGGCGCGCGATCTCGTCTTCGTTGTGCAGCGTCGCGCGACTCACCGTTACACCGCCGACCATGATGGGTTGCATGATCGCCACCGGCGTAATCGTGCCGGTGCGCCCCACTTGCGCTTGAATGTCGAGAATCTGCGTGCTTTCCTGCTGCGCTTCGAATTTATAAGCCACGGCCCAGCGCGGGCTGCGCGTGCGCATGCCGGCGTGGCGCTGCAATTCAAATGAATTGACTTTCACCACCACGCCATCGATCTCATATAAAAGCGCATGGCGCATCTCGCCGATTTTGCGATACTGCTGCAAAACTTCTTCGAGGCCGTGGCAGATTTTGGAAATGGGATTAACTTTGAAACCCCATTTTTTGAAAGTTTCCAAAGCCTGCCATTGCGTTTCGAATTCATGGCCGATCACTTGGCCGAGACCATAGACGTACATATCCAGCGGCCGTGCGGCCGTGAGCTTGGGGTCGAGTTGCCGCAATGAGCCGGAAGCCGAATTGCGCGGATTGATAAAAGCAGGCTCGCCGGCTTTAATCCGTTGCTCGTTCAGCTTTTTGAAAGCGGCGACGGGATAGAAAACTTCGCCGCGCACTTCCAGCCGTTCGGGGATGGGCGTTTCATGATCGCGCAAGCGCAAAGGAATGGATTTGATCGTCTTCAAATTCTGCGTGATATTCTCGCCGGTGAAGCCATCTCCGCGCGTGGCGCCGACGGTGAAGAGGCCGTTTTCATAAACCAACTCCACCGCCGCGCCATCGAGCTTGGGCTCGACCGTGTATTCGATTTCATCGAGCTCGAGCAGCTTGTGCAAACGCTGATCGAAATCTCGCACTTCGCCGTCGTCGAAAGCATTGTCGAGCGAGACCATGGGAATGGTATGCGTCACGGTTTCAAATTCTTCCAATGGCGCCGCGCCGATGCGTTGGGTCGGCGAATCCGGCGTGATCAATTTCGGGAATTGGGCTTCCAATTCCTGCAGCCGCCGGAAGAGGCGATCGTATTCCGCGTCCGTAATTTCCGGATCATCGAGCGCGTAATAACGATACGAATGATAGCTCACGTCCGCACGGAGCTTGAGGATTTCGGATTGGGCTTGGGAGGAGGTCATGGGAATGGTTTATTCGTCGATAAGATCCGCTATTCAATCGAAAAATTGTTGGTATTTATAATAAACTTTGCATTTCCCCGGGCGGATGCCAGCCCACCTTGACCCATTGGCGTCGTGCATGCACAATAAGATCGTGATTCAATTGCAATGCCAAAACGGTGGCGCGACCCGTCGGCGTCAACCCGAGAATAAATGCGCCGTCCGGGCTCCATGAGAAGTGCTCGTGCCAAATTTGAAGGCGGGGATTGAAAAGAGGAACAATTTTGCGCGTTTCAAGATCTTCCGCGTGTGTCCGCGCTCCTTTGAACTCATTGCATGGCCGGCAAGCAATCCAAAGATATTTTTGACAGCGGCGGCAAAACATGGCCGCGCCATTTGAGCAGCGCATAAGCATGCGCTTTGCGCAACATCAACTGCTCGCTGGCCAGCCGCAATTTTTTCAATTCTTCGCGCTCAGCCGGAGTGATTTTTCCTGCGCTACTTTTTTCCAGAAGTTGGTCATATCGCCGTCGTCGGGCAGCAGAGAAATTGCTTTGGGCAATTTCCCATAAATCGACCTCTGGAAGCTGCGCGAGTTTCTCCAATTGCGTTTGCAGCTCCGGCGCCAAATTCTCCGAAAAGGGGCTGGCAGATAAAATCACATCCTCAAGCACACGCTCAACCGGTCGCGCAGTGGCGTGCGCGGTCTTTTGCGCCAGCTTGTAAACAGAAGAAGGAACTTGGAGGGTGACGTTGACGGTCATGGCCTATCTCTGATAAATTTATGTTGCTGGAAAATAAACAACATTTAAAAACGATTCAAGCTGAAAATTTCTTTTCAAGCCATTCCGCTGGCAAACAACCGCACGACAAATTCTTCGCCCTCAATAGCGAACTCGGGCTCGGTGTCGTTGTGCGCGCGCATCAAGCGAATCACATTGGGAATGCCGGTGCCGAATTCTTCCATCAAGCCGAGGCGGTTGAGAAATTGCGCGAGCAAAGGGTTTCGTGATTCATGATTGTACAAACGAATGCTTTGCAACGTCATCGCGTTTGGCAAGCGGCCCGGGCTGCGCACTTCGAGATGGTTATCGAAAATGAACAGGCGAATTTGGCTGCCGGCAATGCTGTAATCTCGATGCGCCACTGCATTCACCACAATTTCCCGCAAAACTTCCGGCGGGCAGAACGGCCACTCGCGGCGCACAAAACCTTCGATTTGAGAGTACACGCCGCTGTACAGCTTGACGTAATCTCCAGCTTGATAAACCAACTGTGGCAACGTTCCGGTTAGTTCCTGCGGATTTAAACGATCGGCAGTACTGTCATTTCCAAGAAAGCGCACGGCAGTAATTCTGCTCTGACGCATATGTCGCTGCGGCTCGCGGCCGAAGATCAGCAATCCTGAAACCGTCAAGCATTGAGCACCTTCCACCGTTGTTGCTACACGAGTGCCTTCGAGCAATTGTTCCCACGGAATGCCCGTTGCCTCGATGGGCTGTTGAGAAATTTTTTCAAAATACTTACGGAAAGCCTCCCGCTCTAAATCAGCAAGCGTGGTGCCGGCGACTGGAGTTTCATCAAAATGGTACAGCCCGGATTGTTGCAGCATGCGCGCACGTTGCTGCGCCGAAGCGAGCTGCTTGGCCGCTCCCACTCGAATATAGCATTGGCCGCTATTATTCTCGTAAGGTGGGCCGGTGCGCTTATCGACACGTACCGCAATAACTGGCATACCGTTTATATCCACCCGCTCAATCACAGGATAAAGAGCGGGGCGGCAATTGTCGCGCGAGATGTTTGCCAGAGCGTTCATCGCTGAATCCGGGTCAGAAACACCGATAACCTGCCCATCGTCGGTTACGCCCACTAACATCGTCCCACCAGCGGTATTAGCGAAGGCAATAAGCTCGCCAGCGGTGTCGCTGCGCTGGGAAATATCAGCCTTGAACTCGACGGTCTGGCCTTCGCCTGCGGTGAGCATTTCGAGTATATCATCAACTTTGAGAGGCATATTTCAAAACACCATTTATTGATAAAGGTCTGAAACCTGCTTTCAAACTACATCGCATTTTTTAAAGAGTCAAGACCGATCGCGAGGTGTGCGGGGTTTTTCAGAGTATCAAAAAGGTTGGCGTGCAAAATGTGAAAGCCTGCAACATGAAACTTGCTTCACAACAACCCAAACGGCTCATCCGAGCGCCAGAGCCGGAAAATCGCTACGACGAAGAAGCCCAGCATGGCGATGGTTGCCAAGCCCCACATCAGCTCATTGAACGTACAGCCGCGAATAATGCTGATGGCGGAATCCAGGCCTTGAAACAACGTGATCACTCCGCCAAAAATCACCGCCATCTTGCCCAAGCCGATTTTTTTCCGGTCGCTGGCAATTTGCTTTTGCTGCTCGGGCACGCGCACGAAATTTTTGATCACCGCGATGTGGCGCTCCAATTCATAGCTATTGAACACGTAGCCCTGTAGAACTTCCTCCTTCGGCAATTCGAGCTGCTTGCAAATAACCAGCACCTTGCGCTTTTTCGCCACGAGCAAGGGGATGGCGGCGTAAGCTTGCACGAAGCAACGGCCGCCCTCGAGCTCAGTTTCGTTCTGAATCGACTTCGGCTTGCGCAGCGCATGGGCGGATTGCATCATCTCCAGCAGCTCCTGCTCCGGCAGCATTTTCTTTTTCAAGCTTCTGGCCACTTCATAAACGGGATGAAAATGCGCGCCCTCTTCAGTTTCATACAAACATAAATAGTTGAGCTCCAATATATAAACCAAAAAATCCCAAACGATCTCCAAATGCAGCGCAGAATTTTCAACGGGCGCAGACAAAACCGCGGCATGCTTTTGAATGAATCGGCGAAATTCCTGGTCCATCTCTTCTTTCATCTTCTAACTCCCCTTCTCGGTCCGTAGCAAATCTAGAATGCGATCGGTCACTTCCGCGAACGACGCCGGCTTTTGAAAAATGTGGGCGACGTCCAACGCTTGAATTTTGTCTGAAAGCTTTTGATCGGTTACGGCGGTCAACACCACCACCGGAACGTTTGCCGCCGTTTTCAAATCGGGCAGTTTGCCGGCGCGCAGCCGGCGCAACAGCACCTCGCCGGTTTTGCGCGGCTCGACGTTTTCGCCCATCTTTTCGCCGGGCGGCAGCATGATGTCCAGCACCACCAAATCATAGCTCTGCTGCTGCAGACGCGCCAGGGCCTGGTCGCCGTCCGTGGCGAGATCGACTTCGCAACCCTGGTCTTGCAGCTTTTCAAAATACGGCTTGACGCTCCAGTCCTCGTCATCGACAAAAAGAATGCGCTTCAACATGTTTCTACACCTCCTTGGGATTGAGCGGAAGCAGGATGAACACCGTGGTTTCGTAGCCTTCGTAGTTGCGAATCTTGCGCGGGTCTTTCATGAACGGAATGCTTTTGACCCAGATTTTGCCCTTGTGCTGTTCGACGAACTCTTTGGCAATGGTTAGGCCGAGCCCGGTTCCCGGAATGTAGCGCGTGCTGTCCAAAACCTCGCTGCGCATGAAATCTTGAAAGATGCGCTCGTATTGATTTTCCGGAATGCCCAAGCCGCGATCCATGATGGCAATTTCAATTTTCTTGCCCACTTCCCGGCCTTTAATCTCGATGTTTTGGTTGAAATGCGAATACTTGACCGCATTGTCCAGCAGATTCGTGAACACCTGCTCCAGCTTGGTTTTGTCATAATAAACGTGAGGCAGTTTTTTCACGCTGTCAAAAACAATAATGCGAATGCCGCGTTTCTGCGCAGTTTCCTCGAAGCGGCCGGCGCAGAGCTTGATGGTGCTGCCGATATAACCCTTCTCCAGGTTGATGCCCATGGCCTCCACGGAAGGCATGGTGGAAAACAGGGTGTTGGTCATTTGGCGCGTCGCGCGATAAGCCTCTTCTTCGACAATGCGCAATGTTTTCGCGATCTGTGCGTCCTCGCCATGTTGTTTCTCGAGTTGATACTTCAATCCGCCTATTTGCGAGATGATGATGTGCAGCGGCGAGCGGAATTCGTGGCCCACGTCGGCCAGTTTTAGACGCAATTTGTCGATGGTGATTTTGTGCAGGTCGGCCTCGATGGCCACCGCGATTTGATTGGCAAAACCGGAAAGAATTTTCAGGCTCTCTGCCAAAAAATATTGGTCGCCTTTGAGCAAATCCTGTTTCTCGGAAAGGTCGATTTGCAGCGTGCCGATCGCTTTGTTCTGCACGATCATCGGGGTGATGTACTGCGCTTTGACTTCGGCCGTGCGCATGAGCGCGTCGCACCGCAGATCGCCGTCACAATCTGAAATAAGCTCGGGCTTGCCGTTTCTAACCACTTCGGCGAGGATATGATTGCTGTCAATCGCGATTTGGGTCGGCTCCACCATTTTCTTCCACTTCTCGCCTTCTGCTCTTTGCGCGATGATACTGTGCGATTCTTCCTCCACCAAGGCAATCATGCCCTGGTCATAACCGATCTGGCGCAGGTTTTCGAAAATGGCGCTATAGGCCTGCTCCAACGTGCGCGCACTCAATAAAGCGATGGTGGCACGATTTAAATGATCGAGTTGCTTTTCCAGCGCCTTGCGGCTGGTGAGATCTTTGCCCACGCTGATGGTTCTTACAATGTGGCCGGGATCGTCCCCTTGCAAGATCGAAGTCGAGAGGCTGATTGGAATCGAATGCCCCTCCTTGTGCTGAAAGGAAGTTTCAAAATTGGAAACTTCACCATTGGAGGCCCACAAGGCTTTACGCAAACGCGGCAACTCCTTGCTAAAAAGCTCGCGCGCGTTTTTGCCGATAAGCTCTTTGGAGGCGAAGTCATAGCCAAAAACTTCGTGCGCCGCGCGATTGGCCACTTCGATGCGCCACCACCGCGTGTCGCCCTCGAATTTATTTTCAGTCACAATGATGGGATCGGGCACGTCGGTAATGATGCTATTGAGAAAAGCCTCGCTTTTGCGCAATTGCTCGATGAGGCGCGAGTTTTTAATGGCAATGGCGGCATGCGCGGCGAAGGTTTCCATGATCTTCTTTTCAATATTGGAGAACTCCTGCGGCGCGCGGTAATTCAAAAACATCAAACCCACGGTCTCGTTCTCGACTTTCAGCACGATCGCGGCCATCGACTTGATTTGCTCGCGCTCATGAAATCGCTGCGGCGGCATGCCGGCGTGTTCATGCTTTTTGGCCTCCTGCATCAAAGGATGGTGATCGATGTCATTTTCGAGATAAAGCGATTCGCCGTTTTTGATGACCAGCTCGGCGAACGAATGGCCGGTAAACACAAAATTTTCGACGTACTCTCTTTTGGCCAGCAACTGGCCGGCGAAAATTGGCGGGGGCAACAATTGGCCGGAAGTTTGATCGTATTGAAATAAAGCCACCGGCTCGGCGAATAACACCTCCAGCGCACTGCGCGCGATGTTCTCCAAAATCGCTTTGATGCTCAAAGAAGAAGTAATGCTTTTGCCGATGCGGCTGAAATGATCGATGAGCTTGGCGTTTTGTATCGCCATCCCGGCCTGCAGAGCCAGGGCTTTAAAGTAATCGACCTCCTGCTCGAAAAACGTGTGCGGCCGCCGGGAATAAACATCGAGCACTGCAAACACCTCATTGCTGAAAAAAATGGGAATGCACACCAGCCATTTCACGTGAGCGTGGGCGATCATTTCAGGATAGACGAACTCGGGGTTGTTCTCCACGTCGTCAATAATGACGGCGTCCTGCGTCGCAACCACTTGGCTGATGATGCCCCTGCCAGCCGGAATTTTAAAATTTCGCGCTTTGAATTTTTCAAAGCCAATGCACGCTCGCAAAGCGAAGCCGCCATTCCCGTCCTTTTCCCACAGTGCCACCGCATCCGTGCCGAGCAACTCAGCCGCACGATGCACGACCGTGTGATAAATCTCAATGAGATCGTGAATCGTGCGAAAAGCATAACTGAGGGTCTTGAAAGCCTGATCCAGTTTCTGTTTCTGAAAAATCAGCGCCAAATGCCCGGCCAGCACTTCCAAATTTCTTTGATCCTCCTCCCGAAAATTGGCTTTGCGCTTGGAATCGATGCTGAGCACGCCGATGATTTGATTTTGGTAGCGCAAAGGCACTAGCACTTTGGATTGAATGCGGTGATCGCTTTTAATCTTGTGGCGCGGATCGGCGTGAACGTCGTCAACAATCTCGCTCTGGCCGCGCCGCACCACCGAGCCGGTAATGCCTTCATGCGGCGAACCGATGCGCAAGCGTTGGAGGTTATCGACGCGCCGACGATAGGCATACACCGGATGAAAGCGCATTCTTTCATAATCAACGAACGCAATGTAACCACAATCGCCTCGCACCAAAGCTGCGCTTTTTTCCAAGACGAGCCGCGTCATTTTTTCCAGTGCATCAAACAATTGAGTGTCACGGATAATTTCTTCGATAATCTTGCGCGCCTCTTGCTCCTGGTTTTCACGCTTTGCGCTGCTGTGAATGGCAAATGCGGTCCAATTGGCGAGCACTGACAACCAATCAATCTCTTCTTCGGTGAAGGCATGAAAATGATTGGCACTGGTATAGACGTTGAGAGCGCCAAAGACATGCCCCCGGTATTGCAAGGGCAGGGAAACCAGCGAGCTCAAGCCTTCCAGCAAGGCGAAGCCGGGATAATGGTATTCAGGTTCCCCGGAAATATCAGACACCATGCGTAGTTTGCCGGCAGCCACGACTTTCCCGGTGATACCTTGCCCCACATGTAATTTGAAAGCTTGTTGATGTTCCTGGGAAAGGCCGCGCGCCGCGGCCATAAAGAGCAAATCGGGTCGTTGCTCGTGGCGCAGAACGACGGCGCAGAGCTCAAATTCTGAAGTGACGTCGTTCACCAGCTTATCAAGAATGCTGCGCAAATCAGAGCTTTGCGCCACATACTCGCTAAAGGTTTTGACACTGGCCAGGCGGTGTCGAAGCGAGACGGGCGGCGGCACCTCAATTGTGCTCATTTTTTGCAACCTCGTAACATTTAGTTCAACAAACTTTTTTTCTATTTGATCAGTTCCGCGAGTTATTATATTAGCAAGTATCTTGTTGCTTTCAATCCATTCCACAGGACGGGCACGGGTGGCATTCACAATGGAGTTAGGCATGAATGCCACGGCGATATTGTCAAATTCTCAGGCAAATTCAAATAGAATAAAATTTTCTTTTCCCTCCCTTCCACAAAACGTTGGGGAAATCTCTGTAGAACTGAATGAGTTACTGCGGGGCGGGATTTTGTCCAATTTCGGCAAATATGTACGCGCATTGGAACAACGTCTAACGAGCATGCTCGGCGTTAAACACGTGCGCACGGTTCCTAACGCGACCACCGGGCTAATGCTCGCCCTATCGACGCTGCCTGCCCATTCAGAGGTCCTGGTCCCCAGTTTCACCTTCCCCGCCACGGCGCATGCACTTGTGCGCGCCAATCTGCGTCCGCGTTTCGTCGAGGCCATGGCCGATACATTCAATATTGCGGTTGCCGAGGCTGAAGCTAAAATCACCTCGCGCACCTCGGCCATTCTTGCCGTAAACGTGTTTGGCAACCCTTGCCAAATCGACGATCTTGTTTGTCTTGCACAAAAATACAAATTGAAATTGTTTTTTGATTCCGCCGCAGCTTTTGGCTCGTATTATAAAAATCAGTTGCTGGGCGCCTGCGGTGACGCTGAGATTTTCAGTATGAGTGGCACAAAAGTTCTGACCGCCGGTGAAGGAGGGTTCATTGCAACCAACGATGAGGCATTAGCAGAGCGCCTGGACTGTCTGCGAAATTATGGCTACGTTGCCGATCGCAGCGAATGCCCGTTTGTCGGCTTCAACGGCAAACTGAGCGAACTGAATGCGATTATTGCCCACAAATCTCTCGACAAACTGCAAGCAAACCTGGCGCGGCGGCGTGAACTGGCCGGGCTTTATCGACAACACTTAAATGAAATCAACGGTCTTGAATTTCAAAAAATAACTCCTGCTGGAGAAGTGAATTATTTCACTTTTGCGCTCAAAATCGACCCCCAAAAGTTCGGTTGCAGCGCGACGGAGGCCCAAACGCATTTGGATAAAAACGGTATTGAGACCAAACGATATTTTTTCCCTCCCTTGCACAAGAGCGGCGCATATGCCGCCAACGCTCATGAATTTCTTCCCAACAGCGAAATGCTGGCTGAGTCCGTGTTGTGCCTGCCCATGCACTCTGCTCTCAAAAACGAACAAGTGGATCGCGTGTGCAATGCGCTGAGAGATCTGCATGAACGTTCTGTGCGCAGGCTCAACGGCAAACATTTGAGCGGGCCCAATTCATTTCGACAAAACGACGCCATATCCAAATCATTCGCGCCAGGGTTCACAGAAATCGCGCCTTCTGCCTCGACCCTTGCGGAATTGCAGGATAAGCTCATTTAGCAGATTGATTTGCTAAAAGGCGTTTGGAATATTTTTCCCAATCCGCCAGCACTGCGAGAAGATGATTGAATGCGAGTTCATGTGGCATTCGACGTCTTTCGAACCATTTGGCATCAGCAATCTCTTCCCGCGGGTGAAAGCTATTGCTCAATGTTTTGCAGATATAATAAACCACCAGCACCGACTCGCCGCCAGGCCCGTATGTATCGGAATATGCTCCCAATAATTTGTAAATTTCAATCTCAATCTGCAACTCCTCCCGCACCTCGCGCCGGAGGCCTGCTTCGGGCGATTCACCGGCCTCCAAAAATCCTCCGGGAAAATCCCAATAGTGTTTGAACGGCTCGTGCGCGCGCTGCACGAACAAAATCTCATTGCGGCGCTGAATAATAGCGCTCACGCAAGCCTTGGGGTTATTGTAGTGGACAAAGTAACAATTCGAACAACGCGACTTTTCTTTTTCTCCAGACGGCATCTTTAGAGCATGCCCGCAGTACGGGCAGAAGCGATAATCCATGAAGACTCCCGTGCTCCAAATGAGGAACTGTTGCTTCGTTGGTGGTCACATCATATGTTTTCTGGCGTAATTTTTTTACGAACGATTGTTTCACTGCGAATATCGCTAAAGGAATGCCGCTTAAATGATTTGCTCAATTGACAGCCGGCTTAAAATGGAGAAGCTAATTAACAAGCTTAACGTCGCTGCCATTGGAGAAATCGGTTCTGAATCATTTTGATCTTCTCTTCCTGCTCCAGCCAATCCAAATGCCCCTGCACTTCGGACAAACCTAAAAACCAATCAATGCCATTGCTCAAAGCCGGAAACATTGCTTGCGTCAATTCCCACAAAGTGAGCGCACGCTTGCTTAAAAGCTCGACGATCGTTTGCGCGCGAAGATGATGAAAAGCAACGCGCTCGCGCACCAAACCGCGAAAATTTGAAATCACATCTCCGTGCCCCGGCAAAGCCAGTTGCGGATTCAGCTCGGCCATTCTGTGCAGATGATGCAGATATTCCACCAATCTCTTCGGCCGCGGTTGATCGTGTGAGTTCGGCGGCTCCATGATTGCATTCGAAGAAACGTCGCGCAACAGGTGATCATTGCACAACAGCGTGCGGCTTTCTTTTTCCCACAAACAAATCAAGCCGCCGGCATGGCCGGGCGTATGAAAAACTTGCCAATTTTTATTTGCAAAAACAATCGTATCGCCCTCAGCAAAAACATTCGCCCTCCCCTGAAACGGATCGACAAAGAGTGAAACGTTTTTGCGCACGAGATCAATCGCCGAGATGATACTCTGCGGCACGCCGTTTTCTTCATAGAAGCGTTCATAGTAATCCGCATCGCGATCGAATCTTTTGGCAAAATCTTCCAGCCAGGGCAAATTGAAGGCATGCGTAAAAACTTTTGCATGCGAGCGCCGAACAACCTCCGCCGTTAAGCCGAGGTGATCGACGTGATGATGCGTTAGAATGATCTGCTGCAAATCCTCGATGCGATAGCCATGCCGCGCTAATCCTGCTTCCAAAGCTCGTCGTGAAGGTTCATATTTTGGGCCCGCGTCGATCAAAGTCAACGGCTCGCCTTCGGCCAGAAAAACATTCACCGGCCCGACGGGAAACGGCGTGGGCAGCGGCAAAACGTGCAGCTCCGGTAGCATGATTTTCTCCATAATCTCGTAAAAGAATAAGCGAGATTTCCGTTGAAAACAATCTCTTTTTTGGGCAAAAGAATCTCATGTTTTTTCTCTCCCGTGCTAAAAAAGATTCTTTCAGAATGACATTTCAGAGGCGCTGAGACTTTATTGATACACAAATCATCGATCTTCGTCCTACCATCCACCATCCACGACAAACGATCCACAACAACCCACCTACTTTCTCCTTGCACTTCAAAGCCCGAATCTTTAGTTTTGATGCAGATGAATCATTATCAGCCCAAAACTCTGGTTCCGGATTGCCGCTTGTTTACCGGCTACAAACCGTGCGTGCCGTACAAATTGTGTGAAGGCTGCCAGGATCGCATTCCCATGGGCACGCGCATTTTGATCGTCAATCTCGATGCGCTCGGCACGGTGCTGGCGACCACGGCGCAATTGCCGGCGATCAAGCGCATGTATCCCAACAGCCATATCACGTGGATCACGCGCGGCAATGCGCTGGCGCTGTTGCAGCATAATCATCTTATCGATCATCTCGTCGAATGGAACGATGAGAATCGCGTGGTGCTGCAGCAGCAAAAGTTTGAACTCGCACTGAATGCCGATAAAAGCCGGCCCGCGGCGGCGTTTATGAACATCGTGAACGCAGAAAGCAAGCGCGGGTTCGGGTTGAATGACAACGGCGCGATCGTCCCATTGAATGCCGGCGCGGAATACAACTATCGCCTGGGCGTGGACGATCATTTCAAATTTCGCATCAATCGCCGCAGCGGCAACGACATTCTGGCCGAAGCTTGGGAAATCGATTACCGCCGCGATGAATATATTTTGAATCTGACGGCAGCAGAGCTGGTCAAATGCGAGCGCTGGCGCAGCGAATTGGGTTTGACCAAAGAGGATTGGGTAATCGGCTTCAACACCGGCTGCTCGCAGCTTTTTTCATTGAAGAAGCTCGAAATCGAAGTGCAGGCCGCAGCCATTCGCCGGCTTGCAATAATTTATCCCCATGCGAAATTCGTTTTGCTCGGCGGCCGCGAGGATACCGAACGCAATCAGCGTATCGTGGAATTAACCGGCGGCCTTGCGATTCCCTCGCCCACGACGCTGGGCTTGCGCGAAGGCATCATTCTGGAAAATCTTGCCGAGGTCATTGTGAGCGGCGATTCGTTGGGCCTGCACATTGCGATCGGTTTGAAAAAACACGTCGTCGCGTGGTTCGGCCTCTCGTGCGCGGCGGAAATCGATTTGTACGATCGCGGCATAAAGATCATTCGCGATCTGCCCTGCGCGCCGTGTTGGAAAAAAATCTGCGATCAGCCGCACGGCCCGATTTGTGTGACCGAGTTCAAACCGGAATGGATTGTGGAGGCGGTGCAGAAAATTCAAGCGTTGAACGGCAAAAAATTGCTGCGGTTTTCCGCAACACCGCCATCAGTGCTTGAAATAGTGATATAGCCAACAGGAGCAAGCGTGCATATTGCCGGGGTTATTATTCCAGGAGATATCGAAGATAAAATTTGGAGAAAGCATCGCGTCATGGGGCATGAAGTGCGCGAACTTTTTGCTAATCGCCCGGCCATCAAGTTCCGTGAAAAGGGCAAAGTGAATGCAAAAGAGGATTTATACACGGCGTGGGGACAAACTTCTGCCGGGCGTTACTTGATCGTTTTTTTCATTTACAAATTGACACGCGAAGCATTGATTTTGAGTGCAAGAGAGATGATCCATAAAGAGCGTAAATCTTATGCGAAAATCAAACACCAATAGCCGTCCCTCTTCAAAAGAGAAAAAAAGAGGCCGCGATCCGGTTCCGGCTCAATTCCGTAACGTCGAAGAGGAAATCGAATTCTGGGAAAATCACGATTTAACCGATTACCTAGATTATTGGCAAGAAGTCAAAAACGTAACGGTTGATTTGAAGCCCCGGCCTCTGCGACTGGAAAAAACCCTGGCGCAGGGGATTGCAAGCGCGGCGCAACGGCGCGGCGTCTCGCCGGAAACATTGGCCAATCTATGGCTGCAGCAAAAGCTTGCGGAAAATTCAAAACGTGAACGGCGCCGTAGCAAGATCGCCGCACGCGCAACCGTGGCTACCAGATGAACACGTTTACTTTAGACACCCCCGCGATTGCAACCAGCGACGATCGCCCGGCTCTCGAGGAAATAAAAGCGCCCCGGCTTTCGGCAATCGTGATCACCAAAAACGAGGCGCACAACCTGCGCGAGTGCCTGTCGTCGCTGAATTGGGTGCAGGAAATCATCGTGGTCGATGCCGAAAGCGACGATGCCACGGCCGAGCTTGGCCGCGAATTCACAGACAAGGTTTTCGTGCGGCCCTGGCAAGGTTATGCGCCCGCCAAAAATTTCGCGCTCGCGCAATGCACCGGCGATTGGGTGCTTTGGATCGATGCGGACGAGCGTGTGACCCCGGAGCTGCGTGAGGAAATCTGCGAGCTGCTTTCCAAACCGCCGGCATGCGAGGGCTATGAGATTCCGCGCCTGGCCAATTTTCTCGGCAAATGGATCATGCACGGCGGCTGGTATCCCGGCTATGTGCTGCGTTTGTTTCAGCGCGAAGGCGCGCGCTTCAATGAACGCACCGTGCACGAAGGCGTCACTTTAAAAGGCAAAATCGGCCGGCTGCAAAATCATTTGCTGCATTATACCGATCCCAATCTCGAACATTATTTGGAAAAATTCAATCGCTACACCTCCTTGGCCGCAAAAGAATTGCAGCGTCAGGGCAGAAAATTTCATGGGTGGGATTTGCTGCTGCGGCCGGGTTGGTTTTTTTTGCGCATGTATGTTTTCAAAACCGGTTTTTTAGACGGCATGGCGGGATTCATTTTGGCGCGCTTGTCCGCGGCATACGTGTTCACAAAATATGCGAAGCTGTGGGAAATCGAAAATTGCGACAATCACGACCGCAAGACCGACGCATTTCAAGCAAAGGATTTTAAAGATTGAGGAATATATGGCCAAGCCTCTGGAAAACCTCTTATCCACTCTCTCTCAAGAAGAACAGCTCGAGCTGAAAAAATTTGCCGCTTATCTTTTACTGCGTCGCAAATTTTCAGCCGAGCAGGTTTTAACGAACGATATTTCTTCGGCAGAGCTGGCCCAATTTAACGCCCATGGGGGAGGATTCGATTGGCTCGCTGGCGAGCCGGAGATTTATTCTCTTGACGACGGAGAGCCTGTGCAATGGCCTCGCCCATAATAACAGTCGGAGCTAACTCGTGAAATCGTCTCCAGCATTAATCGCTGAATTCTTCTCCGGCTCGCGACGGGCTTTATCAAAAATTATTTCCGCGGTAGAGAACGAGCAAACCAGCGCGCCGGAGCTTTTGGATGTGATTTATCCCAAAGTTGGGCGAGCCTACCGCCTCGGCATCACCGGGCCGCCGGGCGCGGGCAAGTCTTCTTTGGTTGATGAATTGGCCAAGCTTCTGCGCAAAAATGAATACACCGTTGGAATAGTTGCGGTCGATCCCACCAGCCCCTTCACCGGCGGCGCTTTATTGGGCGATCGCGTCCGCATGAACGACATCAGCACTGATCCGGGCGTTTTCATTCGCAGCATGGCTACACGCGGCTCGCTCGGCGGACTTTCGCAAAAGGCGCGCGAGGCCGGCGACGTGCTCGATGCTTTTGGAAAAGATTTCGTGATTTATGAAACTGTGGGCGTGGGCCAATCGGAATTGGAAATTGTCGAGGCGGCAGACACGGTAATCGTGGTGCTGGTTCCCGAAAGCGGCGATGCGGTGCAAGCGATGAAAGCGGGCTTGATGGAGATCGCCGATATTTTCGTGATGAACAAATCCGATCGCGAGGGCGCCGGCCGGGCGCTCAACGAGTTGCAAGCGATCCTGCATTTGCGGCCGAACGCCGCGTGGAATCCGCCGGTGCTTTCCACCGTTGCTTCTCAAGGCAAAGGCTTGGAAGAACTTTGGGAAAAGATTCGCAGCCATCGCGCGTTCAATGAACAAGATGGCCGTTTGCAAACCAAGCGGCGGGATCGTCTCGAAAAAACCGTGCGCGAACTGGTGAGCCGCCAGCTCAAGCAGGAATTTTGGGATGAAGAAGCGCAGCGCATTCTGCGGGAGAGTTTGGCGCATTTTCAAGACCGCCTACTTTCGCCGCATCGCATCGTGGAGGAGTTGATGAAAAAGTATCGTGCGACGATACGCAAATGAACGAGGCGGCGCGGTCTATGAACGCAAACACGTTCGAAAAGAGCTTCGAATTCGCTTAATTTTTTGGTCCAAATAATTTCTTAATCATTCGTGTAGATGAATTTGAAACCGTCGATCAAGTCGTTTTTGCGAACAAAGGAGATTTAAAGCTTTTGGGGTCGCGCACATTGGAAGGCTTTGCTGCGATGATCGATCCGGGTCGTAAGAAGTTGGTTGCAGCCGGGCCGATTCCGGCGGCGTGATGACAAGAGTGGCCGCCGGATTAGGCTGCCAACAGTTGCCGCACTTCCGGACTCAAAATCCGAACATGCGGCTTCTTGAGCCGCGGCTCTTCCACCCAATGCAAAAACCTATTGACCGGCTCGCGCAAAATGAGATCGCGCAACCGCCGCTGTTGCAAGGCCGGTAGCTTTTGAAAATTGTCCAATGGAATTTTTTCCATCTCGAGCAGATGTTGATAATCAAGAATCGTCAAATTGACGGGCTTTCCGCTACGGGAGTTCAAAAAAAGAACAATATTGAAATTAAGCTCTATTGCCTGCTCGTGCGGGGCAGGCTTTTCGAATAACACTTCAAGCATGTCACTTTCACGATCGTAATAAAACCTAATTTCAGTCATGTTTTCCTCGATCAAATCAAATAAGCTGTCACAACGAAATTGTTTGGCGCGAACAAAACTTTCGTCCTTGACAGTATCTTTCATCCGGGCTTTGAGTTTTATCCTTACTTGCTTTAATCAAAAATTAAATAAGATTGCCTTGAACTGCAAGAATTATTATTGCCAGTAACATTTCGAACCGAGTATAATCTACGGAGCTCATCATGTATCTCGACCACACTTCCCAACACTCTGAGCGCAAGCGCTGGGAACAGGAAACGCGCTCGCAATTCAAAGATCGTCCCGGAAAATTTATGACGACTTCCAGTGCGCCAATCGAGGATCTTTACGGCCCGGAAGACGTGGAGCACCTCGATTTCAAGCGCGAGATCGGCTATCCCGGTGAGTATCCTTACACACGCGGCGTGCATGCCAACATGTATCGCGGCCGCTTGTGGACCATGCGGCAATTCGCGGGCTTTGGCACGGCGGCAGACACCAACGCGCGCTTCAAATATTTGCTCGAGCACGGCCAAACCGGCTTGTCCACCGCGTTCGATCTGCCGACGTTGATGGGGCGCGATGCCGATGATCCGCATTCCGAAGGCGAAGTGGGCATATGCGGGGTCGCCATTTCTTCCTTGCGCGACATGGAAATTTTGTTCGCGGGCATCCCGCTCGACAAAGTCAGCACCTCGATGACGATTAATTCGCCCGCGGCGGTATTGCTTGCTTTTTATATTTGCGTGGCGGAAAAGCAGGGCGTGCAGCCGCACAAATTGCGCGGCACGTTGCAGAACGACATTCTCAAAGAATACATTGCGCAGAAGGAGTTCATCTTTCCGCCCGAGCCTTCGATGAAGCTGGTGGTGGATACCATCGAATATTGCACCAAACACGTGCCGGAATGGAACACAATTTCGATCAGCGGCTATCATATCCGCGAAGCGGGCAGCACGGCGGTACAAGAATTGGCGTTCACGCTGGCGGACGGCTTTGCGTACGTCGAAGCGGCAATGGCAGCCGGTTTGAACGTCGATGATTTTGCGCCGCGGCTGTCTTTCTTTTTCAATTCACATTTGGATTTTTTTGAAGAGATTGCCAAATTTCGCGCGGCGCGGCGTATTTATGCCCGGCGCATGCGCGAAAAATATAAGGCCCAAGACGAACGCTCGTGGAAGCTGCGCTTTCATACTCAAACAGCGGGCTGCTCTTTAACCGGCCAGCAACCGATGAACAACATCATTCGCACCGCACTGGAAGCGCTGGCCGGCGTATTGGGCGGGACGCAATCGCTGCACACCAATTCCTTGGATGAAACCTGGGCGCTGCCGACGGAGCACGCGGCGAAAATCGCGTTGCGCACGCAGCAAATCATCGCGCACGAAACCGGAGTGATCAACACCGTCGATCCTTTGGGCGGCTCATATTTCATCGAGCATCTCACTTCGCAAATGGAACGCGAGGCGGAAGAGTATTTCGAAAAAATCGACGCGCTGGGCGGCGTGATTCCGGCGATCAAGCAGGGTTTTTTCCAGCGCGAGATCGCAGTCGCAGCGCGCAAATATCAGGAAGAAATCGAAAAGAAAGAGCGCATCATCGTCGGCGTGAATGCTTACGCGGAATCTGATGAGAAGCTCGATATCCCGATTTTGAAAATCGATCAAACGGTGGAAAAAGAACAAAACCGCAACCTCGCTCGATTGCGCGCAGAGCGCGGCCAAACGGCGGTGCGTCAAACGTTGGCGCAGCTTAAAGAAACGGCCCAGGAAAATCGCAACATCATGCCCGCTTTGATCGATTGCAGCCGCGCTTATTGCACGCTGGGTGAAATCATCAATGAGCTCAAAGGCGTGTATGGCACGTGGCGGGAAGAGCCGGTGTTTTGATTGGGATAAAGAACCGCCATTTTTCATGTCATTCTGGAAGAATCTTTTTGAGCAGGAGCTACCAACCCAATAGGCTCCGTATTTATGCTTAAAAAGATTCCTCCGGAATGACAGAGAGTTGGTGTTGAAAAAAATGAGGAGAAAAAAATGCAACGCAAAGTTCGCGTGTTGGTGGGAAAAGTCGGCCTCGACGGCCACGATCGCGGCGCGAAAATAATTGCCAGCGCCTTGCGCGATGCCGGCTTCGAAGTGATTTATTCGGGCTTGCATCAAACCCCGGAAATGCTCGCCGAAGCCGCGCTGCAGGAAGATGTGGACGTGATCGGCATCTCTTTATTGTCCGGCGCCCACATGACACTCATGCCGCGGGTCATCGATTTAATCAAGAAAAATGAGATGACCGACGTGCTCGTGCTCGCCGGCGGCACGATTCCGCCCGACGACGCCAAAGAGCTGGAGCACAACGGCGTCAGCCGCGTCTTCGGCCCGGGCACGGACACGCGCGACATCGTGGAGTTTATTCGCAATTGGAATGCGACCCGGCAATTCGAAAGTATAACGAGATAATTGTGGAACGTCGCCTCGAAGTCAATCCGGAATTTTTTGTGTGGCTGGAAAAGGGCAGAGACGAGAGGTGGGGAGTGTCGAGGGCTGCGCGGCGCGGAGGTTTGCGCTTGCGTACGCTGATGAAGCTATGTCCGGCGAGGGCGTTGGGCAGTTTTGCGGAGCGGACATCGAGAAATGGTCTCGCGCACAAACCTGGCAAGGCCTTTCTCCAAGTCCGTGCATTCTTGCTCAAAGCGCAACAGCACTCTCTCGCGATCAAAGCAATCATAACGCAGCAAAATCGGGGTGGCTTTGCCGCGGCCGGCGAGGTTTTCGCCGTCGTCCACGCGAAAGTGCGAATATTTGTCCGGCTGCACCCAGCGCAGCGCGCGCTGGTTTTTGCCTTTGTCGTAACACAGCTCGAATTCCTGAATGCCCCCGGTTTGGTCGAACCACACGATCAAGTCAAAATATTCATCTTCAAACCAGCGGCGGCGCGGTTCGCCCTCGATTTGGCGAATGTACGAAACTTCTTTGAGCATGAAGGCCAATCCTTGTCAATAATCCTGTTCGTGCCGGCGCGTTCGGGCCGGGCTTTTGCAATATTATAGACAAAGGGGCCGGAATATTGAAGCTTATTGCTAATTCTTAATTTCATCTCCCCATCAACACAAACCCGGCCCACGACTGCGGCGCGGCGGTTTCGGGATTCGCGATTCACATATGGAAAAGATGGATCGTTGATTGAGGGCGCCCAATTCTGCCTCAACTTTCCCTACCAATTTTCAAGAATACAAATGATAAAAAATACATCACGAGAGCGAGTAGGTACAAACTCTTTAGCCCGTTGGCCAATGCGCTATATTCAAAAAGTCCGCCGAGAACAGCGCCGATCAAATTGGAGCCGAAGGCAGATGGAATATTTTCGGTTTGCTTGAATGAATTGGCGAAAATAATGGCGGCAAAGAAAAGAGGGATGGAAATAATAAAGCTCGAGAACAAAACCTGGGACAAGAAACCTTGTTTCAAAATCCCCTGCCATGACATGAAATAATTCAATGCCAGCATTCCAAAGAGAAAGACATAATATACCTCGATTCTGATTTTGGAGAATTTGGCAGCATACAGATTTGCCAGCAAGATCATCACTAAAATTGCAGTGATCACGACCGAGTTCACAAACCAGGTTGAGCCAAACAAGAGGGCCAACTCGGTGATGCTCTTGGTTTCTACCAGCATGAAGGCGCTTCCCAGAAAGAAGAAGTGGCCATTTATCTTATTTGCTTTCGGCACGGCAATTCCGACGAGCGAGGCTGACGCTAAAAATATGAGAAATAAGATCAGGAGATAGTTATTGGGGACGGTCTTGTCACGCATGTAAAGATATGGCCAGTCATCCGTGGATAATTCCATCTCTCTTGAAAAGATTCTATTATCAACAAATCCTTGAACCTGATCCAGGTAGGGCCAGGAATATCCTCCTCCCTTTTGGTTAACCTCCGTCTCAGAGAATCCCAGATTCAGATTGCGCTTGGTCTCGCCGCTACATGCAAATTCATCCAGGTTATCACCGACCAGAAAGACCGTCCCCCACGCATCCTTATTTCCTTGGAATATCAAAGGCTCCTTCTCGAAGACAGAGCGCAGCAAATTGAACAAGCGGTCGGCAATCCATTTCTCATGAACACAGAAGGTCAAAGCTACAACGCCGTGCTCTTTCAAACGACGCTTTACATCCTGAAAGGCCTGGACGGTATATACGTAATTATCCAACCTCACGTTTGACATGCTTGAAAAAAGGCTGTGAGAATCTAAAAAACCGAAAACGATGAGATCGTATTTATCTTCAGTTTTTCTGAGAAAAGATCTCGCATCTTCGACATAGACCTTGACGTTGTTGTTTTGATATGGAGCTTCGGGATGCAGTTTGCGGCCTAATTGCAGAATTACCGGATCGATATCGACCGCATCGATCCGTTTGGAGTTGTTGCGCAAGGCGGCTGCCACGTCATTGCCCGTTCCAGCTCCGAGAATGAGCACATCTTGCGGTTGCTTCTTGATACAATACGGAAGGTCATAAAGCCAACGGCGGCTGTCTAAAAACGGATCTTGAAGGAATTCCGGCCGAAGGTTAAGAGCCTGCTGGTGGCTATCCTGGTTGACCGCCAAATCGATGCCTATGTGGGTGCCAGCTCGTTCAATGGGGGTTACTCTAATTTCATAGTAAGGGGACCAAAAAGTATCGTAGCCCTTTCCTATAAAGATCAAAACACAAATCAGGAACATATAAATCAAATTTGATCTCAGCCGGTCTTTTGTAAACCATAAGATTCCTAATAATCCCACTCCGAACCAATAAATTGGAGGAAGAGAAAGAAAAGACATAAGAGAAAAGGCGATAATCCCCAATATGCTTCCAAGAATGTTTATCGAGTAGGCAGCGATTGGTTTGAAGCGGCTCATCTTCTCCCCAATCACTTGGCCCAATGGGATAAAAAGAACGGTATTGATCAGGAAAAATGCCAGGAGCAATAAATAGGAAGCAACACCAGCCTGAATGAAAGACGAAAGTCCGTTCCAAATGAAATCGCCCTTATCGGAAAAAGGCAGCAGAATTCTTTGATTTCTTAATAAGCTGACGCCGATCACCAAACCTAATAACAACTTCTGAAAATGGAGAATAGTGTTCTTCAGTTTCGTTGAAACGGCAACGCCGATTCCCAGACCCAGAAAACATGAGATGAGGACGAAATTGGTGAAATAGGCCAACATTCTGATATTGGTCGGAAGCCACCTTATGCAGATCATCTCAAAGAAAAGTGATAGAAAACTTATCAGCAAGAGTTCGAGAAAGTCTTTATTCGAGGAAGCTTTCGCGATAGAAGGCGCGAAAAGCATCTTCACTTTGCTATGCCAAGGCATGTTATCGCTCCTTTGAATGAAATTGATATTTGTTCTGCGCGTCTATTAACAATTTGATCTTGTCTACGTTCCTATTATCCTCATCTTCAGCGATCGGTCCTTGCCCGCGAAAGCGTTTTTGAAAAGCGGGATGATCAGACACATAATTTAGAATCGTGAACCAATGGCCAGGCGGTGTTTCCGAAGCGGGGCCATGAATTAGGGCGGCGAAATGTGGCATAACGTGGGATAATCAAGCAAGTGTTTTTTTTAAAAAAGCCGGGCTGAGAATATACGGTAGTAATGCCTCAGTTACTGGTGGACAACGTAGCGCAGACATCTTGTCTGCAGGCAGGGATGCCTGCGCTACTCCACACGTAACTGAGCTGACCATGTCCCATAAATATTTCACTGGACACAGACCAAAAGATTTTTTATCTTATCGGCGTGACGATCTCGAATCAATCATTCACGCCGGAAATCATCACGCACCTCCAGACTCTGATC
>Ga0247727_10002580_pt1 | contig 41146 bp, 40 predicted proteins | sample WisWelCaveWW1625_FD_202498 | JGI IMG/M metagenome (GOLD analysis project Ga0247727, IMG submission 202498) | Biofilm microbial communities from Wishing Well Cave, Virginia, United States - WW16-25 | ecosystem: Environmental > Aquatic > Deep subsurface > Groundwater > Cave microbial mat | place...
CCGATCCAGCTGCGCTCGCTCGCCGGCACCACGGCGCGGACGGGCGCGAGCGCCGACAGCGCCTGCAGCAGCGGAACCAACGACGGCGAGTCGTAGCCGTCATCGTTGGTGACGAGGATGAAGCTCATGCGCCGAGCAGCGCCCGTCCGATCACCTTGAGCTCGAGGATCGGCTTCACGCCCTCGAAGATCGGCAGCACCGCGGCATCGACGACGTAGCGGCTGATCGGGTACTCCTCGGCGTAGCCCCAGCCCCCGTGCATCAGCTGGCCCTGCTGCGTGACCTCGACGGCGATGTCGCAGGCCAAGAGCTTGGCCTGCGCGGCGAGCGGCGCCGCAGCGCGCTCGTCCTCGTCCATCGCACGCGCGGCGGCGTAGGTGATGGCGCGCGCCTGGAACAGACGCAGCGCCATTCTGCCGAGCGTGTACTGCGTGAGCTGGTAGTCCGCGATTTTGCGCCCGAACTGCGCGCGCCCGGCCACGTACTTCGCGGTCTCTTCGAGCGCGGCCTGCGCGAGCCCGCAGCCGCGGCCGCCGGTCTGCAGCCGACCCGCCGCGAAGCCGCCCATCTGCAGGTAGAAGCCCTTGCCGATGCCGCCCTCTTCGCCGACCAGGTTCTCGGCCGGCACGAACCAGCTCTCGAAGTTGAGCGTGAAGGAGTGCATGCCGCGATAGCCGGGCGTCGCATCCGCCTTGCCGACGAGGCGCCCGCCGCCCGGCTGCTGCTGCTCGAAGGCGTGACCGCGCGTCGGCTCCTTCGGCACGATGAAGAGCGAGAGACCCTTGGCACCCGAGGCCGGGTCGGCGTCGGTGCGCGCGAGCAGCGCGAGCACGTTGGCGCGCCCCGCGAAGGTGCACCACGCCTTCGGGCCCTGGATCAGCCAGCCGTCCTTGCCGCCCTGCGTGGCCCGCAGCGCGCGACACTTCACGCCGGCCACGTCGCTCCCGATGTCGGGCTCGGTCACCGACACGCCCACCATCACCTCGCCCGACGCCAGCTTCGGCAGCCAGTGCTGCTTCTGCGCCTCCGTGCCGCCCTGGAGCAGCGCCTTGCTGAGGATCTCGGGTCGCGTGATCAGCGAGCCGGCGCCGGCCAGCGAGGCGCGCGAAAGCTCTTCGGTGGTGAGGATCATCGCGAGGTTGCCGAGCTCGTGGCCGCCGTACTGCTCGGGGATCGAGAGCCCGAAGTAGCCGAGCTCGGCCATGGTGGTGATGAACGACTCGGGGATGTCCTCGTCGTTGCGGTGGATGCGCTCGGCGTGGGGCAGCACCTCCTTCTCGGCGAACTCGCGCACCGAGGCGCGCACCTGCTCGAGCGTCTCGTCGAGCGGCGGCTCGGTGCGGCCCCGCGCCTCGATCGCGGCGCGTCCCAGCGCGCGCAGGCGCGCCTCGCTGCTCGCGGCCCGCATGCGCCCGCGCAGCGCGGCGGGGAAGGCGTGCTCGAAGGCGTCGTCCGTGAGGCCGAGCTCGAGCGCCACGCCCTCGAGCCGCGTGCGCAGGCTCGCGACGAGATCCGCGACGGCTGCGACGGCCGTGGCCTCGAGGCCGGCGCCTCGGCCTTCGGCCGCCGACGCCTCGGCGAAGGCCGATACCTCCTGCGCCGCGCGCAGCTCGGTGGCGGCATAGGCGACCCGCTCCGTTACGACCTGGTGATCGTCGATCGCAGCGCCATTGCGGGTGAGCGCGCGGGCTCGATCCAGTGCGGGTGTCAGAAGGGATTCCCCCGCACCCACGAGCGCTCTCGCGTCGGCCAGGCTCACGGATGCGTCATCCCGTGCGTCCATTCTGTGATTCTCCTCACAACTCATGACGCGGAACGCCCTACGATAGCCACCGCGTCGTCAGCGCGGCATCCGGGCTTCGCTGACGCCGCCCTCAAGGAGACCAGGGGATGAAACAGAAGATGGGCGCCCGTCTGGTGATCGCAGTCCTGGCGGCGCTCTCATTCGCGTGGGTGGCGTGCGGTCAGAGCGACTCGCCGGCAGCCAAGAAGATGGAGGAGGCCGCGGCCGCCGCCGAGGGCGCAGCCGAGCAGGCCGGTGAGGCTGCAGGCGCTGTTGCAGAGGCCGCGCAAGAAGCTGGTGCGGAGGCCGTTGCGGCTGGCGCCGAGGCGGCAGGCGCGGCGGCCGACGCCGCGGCGGACGCCGCGGCCGGCGCAGCCGAGGCCGCAGGCGAAGCGGCGGACGCTGCTGGCGAAGCAGCAGCCGGTGCGGCCGAACCGGCGACTGAGTGAGCTTCGAGCAGGGTTGGGGACGGCGGGCGCTGCTGGCGCTCGCCGTCCCGGCGCTGCTCGCAGGCTGTGTCTCGGAGGAAGGCGGACCAGCTCGCCGCCATCACGGCTTCAGCGACGATCGCAGCCAGGTCCAGGTCGTCACCACGAACATCGGCGGGAAGAACGTGTTCATCCCGTCGACGATCGTGCTGACGGCGGGAGCGGGCCGTTCGCTCAGCCTGTTCAACACCACCGACCAGCCGCACGGCTTCGCCATTCCCGGCCTCGGGGTCGCGGTGGTGCTAGAGCCGGGTGCGGAGCAGGTGGTCGAGCTGCCGACGCTCGAGGCGCATCGCATCCATGCGATCACCTGCCATCTGCACCCACCGCACCGCGGTGCGACCTTGATGGTGGTACCGGGGCGCTAGAAGTAGTCCGCTAGCTGTTCCACCAGCGCGGGGCTGCCGAAGATGAGGCCGACGCCGCGGCCCGCTGCGCGTCGATCCAGCGTGATGCAGCGGCCGCCGGCCTCGGGCACCAGGATCTGGCTCGGCGCGGCGTCCCAGAGGTGGATGCCCGGGTCGACCATCGCGCCGATGCCGCCGTGCAGCACCTGGCTGTGACCGAAGGCGTCGGTGTAGCCACGCAGCATCGGCAGCTCCGCGCTCATGCGCTGGTAGGCCGCGCGTGCGCCGAAGCGATCGAACTGGAAGGGATCGCCGGTCGAGACGATCGCGCGGCGCAGGTCGCTCTCACCCGAGACGCGCACCGGCTCGCCGTTGCGCTTCACGCCGGCGCCGCGGAAGCCGAGATAGCGCTCGTCGAGCGCGGGCACGTCGATCAGCCCGAGGACCGGCGCGCCGTTCTCGATCAGGGCGATCAGCGTGGTGAAGAGCGGGATGCCGCGCGTGAAGCCGATGGTTCCGTCGATCGGATCGAGCAGCCAGCCGCGCTCGCTGTCGCCCTCCTGGCCGTACTCCTCGCCGAGGATGCCGAGGCTCGGGTCGAAGGTGCGCAGCACCTCGCGCATGGCGCGCTCGGCCGCTCGATCCGCCTCGGTGACGGGCGAGCCGTCGGCCTTCGTCTCGGTCGCCACGCGCCGGAAGCGCGGCAGGATCTCGCGCCGCGCGGCGTCGGCTGCGGCCGCCGCCGCCTTTGCCGCGGCCTCGAGGTCGATCGCCGCCATCGCGCCTACGACACGTCCGAGAGCGGCGCGTCGACCACGTCGTAGCCGGCTTCGGCGGAGGAGCGAGGGGGGCGAGCCTCGGGCATGCTGGCAGCATGGCGGCGCCCGCGTTGCATGTCGAGGCGGCCGGGCAGGGGCCGGGCATCGTGCTCGCGCACGGCTTCGGCGGCAGCGCGCGCAACTGGCGGCCGCAGCTGCGCACGCTGCGCGCGCACTACCGCGTTGTCGTCTACGACGCGCGCGGGCATGCGCGCAGCGCAGCGCCCAACGAAGCCGCGGCCTACCGAGCGGAGGCGTTGCTCGCCGACCTCGGGCGCGCGGCGCAGGCAACGGATGATGTGCGGCCCGTCGTGGGTGGCCTCTCGATGGGCGCTGCGGTCGCGCTGCGCTACGCGCTCGCGGAGCCCGAGCGCGTGCGCGCACTCGTGCTGGCCTCGCCGCCAGCCGGGCCCGGCAGCGGCCACGGGATCGCCGCCCATGCGCTCGCCTTCGCGGCGGCGATCGAGGCCGACGGGCTCCTTGCGGCGGGCGCGCGCTTCGTGTGGAGGGCCGGCTCGGAGCTCGACCCGGCCGGCGCAGCGTTGGTGCGCCAGGGCTTCCTCGAGCACCCGCCGCACGGGCTCGCACACACGCTACGCGAGTTCCTGGCGCGGCTGGAAGCGGTCGAGAGCCTCGCGAGCCGACTGGCGCGGCTGACGTTGCCCGTGCTGTTGATCGCGGGTGGCCGCGACGAGGCGTCGCTTGCGGTCTGCCGCTCACTCACGGCGACGTTGCCACGGAGCGAGCTGAACGTGATTCCGGACGCAGGCCACGTCGTGAATCTCGCGGCGCCCGCCGCCTTCGACGCGGCGCTGCTCGGCTTCCTCGAGCGGCTCGCGCCGATCCACCGGCGGCGCAAGCGTCGCCTGCCGGGGTCGCTGACGCAAAGGCGCCGCGCATCGAGCCGCTGTTCTCGGCCGCCGCGATCCAGACGCGCGTCGACGAGCTGGCCGAGCGCATCGCGCGCGACTATCGAGAGCTGCCGCTCACACTGATCTGCATCGCCGAAGGCGCGCGACGCTTCGCCGACGATCTCGGGGCGGCGCTCGCGGCGCGGGACGTGCGGCCCGAGCGCCTCGATGTGTGCGCGTGCCGCAGCGCTGGCACCTCGCTCGGCCCGATCACGATCGATCCCTTCGATCCGGATCCGCTCGAGGGTCGCGACGTGCTCGTGCTCGACGACATCGCGGACGAGGGCGCGACGCTGCGCGCGGTGCTGGAGATCGTCGCGCTCGGCGAGCCCCGCTCGCTCAAGACCGCAGTGCTGCTCGACAAGCGCGAGCGCCGGCGCGAGCCGCTCGCGCTCGACTACGTCGGCTTCCGCTGCGACAGTGGCTGGGTGGTCGGCTACGGCATGGATCTCGACGGCGCGTACCGCGAGCTCGACTGGATCGGGGTGTTGGCCGACGACCGCTTCTGATCAGCTGGCCCCGTCGGCCAGCCCGCGCAGGCGCCGGTACGGATAGATGCCGGTCGTGTGTCCGTCGCTCCATTCGATCTGGAGCGCGTAGCGGCCGACGCCCTCGATGCGCAGCGGGTGCACGTCCTCGGGGATCCGCGCCGGGTCGAGGCGGCCTGCGCCGGTCCACTCGTCCACGCACTGCGCACAGGCGCAGGCGAGCCGCAGCGCACGGACGTCGTACTCGCTCTCGCTGCCGTCGGCCCACTGGATCGAGAGCGTGCGAGCGTCCTTCTGGGCGATGCGGGCGGGTGTGGTCGCGAGCGAGGGAGCGGCGTCGGACATACGGGGACGAGGCTAGCTCTGCTCCGCTTGCTAGCTTCGGCGCCCGATGACGACGCGCAGCCCGGATGCCATCGCGATTCTCGGAGGAACCGGAGACCAGGGCCTCGGCCTCGCACTGCGCTTCGCGCGCGCGGGCCGCCCGGTCGTGATCGGCTCGCGCAGGGAAGAACGCGCGCTCGCGGCAGCCGAGGAGGTGCGGAAGGCCGTACCCGGCGCCGACGTGGTCGGTCTCGAGAACGCCGAGGCGACGCGCCGCGCGGAGATCGTGATCCTGTCGGTGCCCTTCGAGCACACGGCCGGCACGCTGAAGGCGCTGACGGAAGTGCTCGTCGCCGGCCAGATCGTGGTGTCGATGGGTGTGCCGCTCGCGACCGCGATCGGGGACGGCCCGGTGCGCACCGTCGGGATCTGGCAAGGCTCCTGCGCGGAGCTGGTGGACAGCCTGGTGCCCGACGCAGTGGCCGTGGTCTCCGCTTTCCAGAACGTCTCCTCGCATCGGCTCCAGGCTCTCGCACACGACGTCGAGTGCGACGTGATCGTGTCGGGCGCGAAAGCGCCGCGTGAGCGCGTGATGGCGCTCTGCGGTCTGATCCCGGGCATGCGCGCCATCGACGGAGGCCCGCTCGCGACCGCGCGCTACGTGGAGGGCTGGACCGCGCTGCTGATCGGCCTCAACGTCCGTTACAAGGTTCCGGACGGCATGGGCTTCCGTCTGACGCATCTACCCGGTCCGGCATGAGCGACCTGATCGACCGGGCGGAGAGCGCGTTCTCGCGCCACCTGGTGGCGAATCCCTATCCGGGGCGCGGCCTGGTGCTCGGGCGCAGCGCCGACGGCCAGGCCTGGCTCCAGCTCTACTGGATCATGGGCCGGAGCGCGAACAGCCGGAATCGCGTGTTCGTCGCCGACGGCGCGACCTTGCGCACGGAGCCCTTCGACGCCTCTTCCGTCGAGGATCCCTCCCTGATTCACTACGACGCGATGCTCGAAATCGGGCGTGCGTATCTCGTATCGAACGGAGACCAGACACGGACGCTGCACGATGCGCTCGCCCGGGGTGACAGCTTCGAGGGCGCGCTCGAGACGCGCGAACGCGAGCCGGACGCACCGAACTACACGCCTCGCATCTCCGGCATGATCGACGTGCGTGGGAGCGAGCCGCGCCTCGCGCTCTCGCTGCTCAAGGCGAACGCAGCGGATCCTGCGCGTACGGATCGCCACTGCTTTCGGCCGGCGGCGCCGCCGCCCGGGCTCGGTCTCGGCCTCACCACCTACCGGGGAGACGGCTCGCCGCTGCCGCCCTTCGAGGGCGAGCCGCTCTGGCTTCCCCTCGACGGGGATCCCGAGGCCGTGCTGACCCGTTACTGGAACGCGCTCGATGCCGAGAATCGGGTCGCACTGGCGCTCAAGCGGATCCCGCTCGCGGGCGGGCCGGGCCGTCTGCTGCTCCGCAACCGGCACTCGCGCTGACAGCGAGACGACGCGACGCGTCATCGCTGTGATTTCAGGTGCTTACGCGGCTCCCCTCCGAGGCTGTCCGCGCCCCCCGTGAGGCTCGCCCCCGCCCGCTCTCGAGTCGATGCATCCGCGAGGGCTTGTGGTGCTGCGCCTTCTAGGGCCCAAGATCTTGTGGATTTTCATTGACGGCCCGGTGTCGCCCACACTAGAGTCGGGCGCACGGGGATGAAATCCCTTCGGTGGCCTGGGGGGTTCGTTAACAGGCGGTTACCGGAGGGAGTGGGCTCGAGGTGGGTGGGAGGACCTGCCCTGGCCTGGGGGCCCCGGGGGTTTCCCCGGGGCCTCTCTCTTCTCCGAGAACCGCGGTCGTCCGGGGGAAGGCGCCGCGGCTCTCGATCGGCGCTTTCGATCGGCAATCGGGTTCAGCAACTTCGACGAGGGGGATGCTCCGTGGATCGCAGCGAGCGCGCAGACAAGAGCAGCCGGGGCAGGACGGGCGCCGAGCGCCGCAAGACGAAGCGAGCGCGCCGTACTGCCCTCTCTGGTCTCTGCATTCCCCGCAAGCTCTCGCGCCCCGAGCTGCACCCCTTCGACGAGCTGGAATGGGATCTGCGCTCGGCCACGATCACGAACGAACGCGGCGAGCTGATCTTCGAACAGCGCGACTGCGAGATTCCGAGAAGCTGGTCGCAGCTCGCCACCAACGTCGTGGCCTCGAAGTACTTCCGCGGCCACCTGGGCACGCCCGAGCGCGAGTCGAGCGTCAAGCAGCTGATCGGTCGCGTCGTCGGTCGTATTCACGAATGGGGCGTTGCGGGCGGCTACTTCCGTACGCCGGAAGACGGCGAGACCTTCCAGGCCGAGCTCACGCATCTCCTGGTCACGCAGAGGATGGCCTTCAACAGCCCGGTGTGGTTCAACCTCGGGGTCGAAGGCACGCCGCAGCAGGCCAGCGCCTGCTTCATCAACTCCGTCGCCGACACGATGGAGTCGATCATGGGCCTCGCCCGCACCGAGGCCATGCTCTTCAAGGGCGGCTCGGGCGCCGGCTCGAACCTCTCGAAGATCCGCTCGTCGCGCGAGAAGCTCGCGGGCGGCGGCACGGCATCGGGCCCGGTCTCCTTCATGCGCGGCTTCGACTCCTTCGCCGGCGTGGTGAAGTCGGGGGGCAAGACGCGCCGCGCGGCAAAGATGGTGATCCTCGACGTCGATCACCCGGACATCCGCGAGTTCATCCACTCGAAGGCCGACGAAGAGAAGAAGGCCTGGGCGCTGATCGACGCCGGCTACGACGGCGGCTTCAACGTGCCGGGCGGCGCCTACGACTCGGTCTTCTTCCAGAATGCGAATCATTCCGTGCGAGTCACCGACGACTTCATGCGCGCGGCGCTCGACGACCGCGAGTGGAAGACGCACGCGGTCACCACGGGCGAGACCCTCGACACGTTCCGCGCCAAGGATCTGCTGCGCGAGATCTCCGAGGCGGCGCACGTGTGCGGCGACCCCGGCATGCAGTACGACACCACGATCAACCGCTGGAATCCGGTCCGGGCGTCGGGCCGCATCGACGCCAGCAACCCGTGCTCCGAGTACATGTTCCTCGACGACACGGCTTGCAATCTGGCCAGCCTGAACCTGATGCGCTTCGTGCAGGAGGACGGCAGCCTCGACGTCGCGGCCTTCCGGCACGCGGTCGCGATCACCATCCTGGCGCAGGAGATCCTGGTCGACTTCGCCGACTACCCGACCGAGGCGATCGCGAAGAACAGCCACCTGTTCCGTCCGCTCGGCCTGGGCTACGCGAACCTCGGCGCGCTGTTGATGAGCCAGGGTCTTCCCTACGACAGCAACGAGGGTCGTAACGTGTCGGCCGCGATCACCTCGTTGATGTGCGGCGAGGCGTATCGCGCCAGCGCCGAGATCGCCGAGGCGATGGGGCCCTTCGAGAGCTACGCCCCGAACCGCGAGCCCTTCCTCGAGGTGATCGGCATGCACAAGGCCGCGGCCGAGGCCGTGCCGGGAGCCGGCGTGCAGCGCGACCTCTGGCAGGAGGCGCGCGCGGTGTGGGCCGACGCGCTCGAGCTCGGCCGGCGCCACGGCTACAAGAACGCTCAGGTCACCGTGCTCGCGCCGACCGGCACGATCGCCTTCATGATGGACTGCGACACCACCGGTGTGGAGCCCGACATCGCCCTGGTGAAGTACAAGAAGCTCGTCGGCGGTGGTCTGCTCAAGATCGTGAATCAGACGGTGCCGATGGCGCTGCGCAAGCTCGGCTATGGCGAGGCGGAGACCGCTGCGATCGTGAAGTACGTGGACGAGCAGGAGACGATCGAGGGGGCGCCCGCACTGCGCACTGAGCACCTGCCGGTCTTCGACTGCGCCTTCCGGCCGCGGAACGGGATGCGCTCCATCCATTGGATGGGACACATCCGCATGATGGGCGCCGTCCAGCCCTTCCTCTCCGGTGCCATCAGCAAGACGGTCAATCTGCCCAGCGACGCGACCGCGAAGGATCTCGAGCAGGCCTACGTCGAGGGCTGGCGGCAGGGGCTCAAGGCGCTCGCCGTGTATCGAGACGGCAGCAAGCGCACGCAGCCGCTCAACGCCGGCAAGGACGAAGCCAAGAAGGCGGAGGTGATCGACCTCTACTCGCGCCGCGCCATCCGCGTGAAGCTGCCGGACGAGCGCGAGTCGGTGACCCACAAGTTCTCGATCGCGGGTCACGAGGGCTATCTCACCGTCGGCCGCTACCAGGACGGCGCCCCCGGCGAGATCTTCCTGCGCATGGCGAAGGAAGGCAGCACCGTGTCCGGCCTGATGGACACGATCGCGACCATGACCTCGATCGCGCTCCAGTACGGGGTGCCGCTCAAGGCGCTGGTCGACAAGTTCAGCCACACGCGCTTCGAGCCGGCGGGCTTCACGAACAACCCCGAGATCCCGATGGCCAAGTCGGTGACGGACTACGTGTTCCGCTACCTCGGGAGTCGCTTCCTGCACGAGGCGCCGGTCGCCGACGAGCAGGAGACCGACGCCGAGGTGACGGGGCTTGCCGACGTGCGTCGGGTGGCGATCGCGGGTGGATCGGCGGATCTCGGTTCCGGGGAGCGGCGAACCTTCATGAATCAGGCCGACGCGCCGGCGTGCACCGAGTGCGGGTGCATCACGGTACGCAACGGAGCCTGTTACAAGTGCCCGAACTGCGGAGCGACCAACGGCTGTAGCTGACGGCCGGAGGTCGATGGCCAGTGGCGTCTCGAGCTGGGGGGGTGAGAGGCGCCGCGGAGCGCGGGGTCGGGCAGATGTCCGGCCCCGCGCTTCAGCTTCGGAGGGGTGAAGTGCAGAAAGCTCTGCTGGCTTCGAGCCTCGTGTTCGTGCTGTGCGCGCTCGGCTGCATCTCGATCAACCTTCCGTCCTCGGGTGCGGGTCCGCTCGAGGAAACGGTGGTCGACGGGGAGGCGGGGCCGAAGATCCTGATGGTCGGCGTCGCCGGCACGCTCACCACGCACGGCGACACGGGGCGTTTCGGCCTGGGGGGCCGCGAGAGCCCGACCGCGCGCATGCGAGAGGAGATCGAGCACGCGCTCGAGGACGAGGAGATCGCGGCCCTGCTGCTGCGCATCGACAGCCCGGGCGGCACGGTGATCGCGAGCGAGATGCTCTACCGCGAGGTGCGGCGCTTCAAGCAGGAGACGAAGCGGCCGGTGATCGCCCAGCTGGTCGGGGCGGGCACCTCGGGCGCCTACTACGTGGCGATGGCGGCGGACGAGGTGCGCGCCTACCCGTCCACCGTGACGGGCTCGATCGGCGTCATCATCGCCGGGCTCAACGTATCGGGCTTGATGGAGCGCTTCGGCGTCGCGAATCAGACCATCACCAGCGGGCCCTACAAGGACGCCGGCTCACCGCTGCGGCCGATGCGACCCGAGGAGCGTGCCCAGCTCGAGAGCGTGGCGCGCGATCTGTTCGACTCGTTCCTCGACGTGGTCGTGACAGGTCGCCCGAAGCTCACGCGTGCGCGCATCGAGCAGCTGGCGGACGGACGCGTCTACAGCGCGCAGCAGGCGCTCGAGGCCGGACTCGTGGATGCGCTCGGCGATCTACCGGAGGCCGTCGAGGCCGCGAAGACGGCGGCCGGGATCCAGGGAGACGCCCGAGTCGTCGTCTACCACCGTCCCGGCGAGGAGCCGGAGAACCTGTTCTGGGCAGAGGCTCCGGCCTCGCCGGCGGCGCAGGCGCTCGAATGGGCGCAGCTCCCCGCCCCGGCCTTCCTCTACCTGTGGGCGCCGAGCGGAGGGCTTCCGTCCGCTCAGTAGACCCACCTTCCGCCCTGGAAGCGGAAGATCTCGGTCACGCGCACCTTCTTGCTCGGGGCGCAGCTGCTGGTGGACTTGTCCGCGCAGGTGTAGGCGAGCTCGTGGTAGCGCAGGATGCCCACCCAAGGGGCGGTCGCCGAGCCGGTCGGCTTCAGCTCGATCGCGTAGTCGTTCTCGTAGCCGCGATAGCTCGCGACCAGAGCGCCGCCCTGCGGCTCGAGCTTCGGCTTGGACCGATTCTGGCTCTCGAGGGAGGCCATCTTCTGCATCCAGCCCTTGGCGAACTCGTCGAACGAGCGCTCGGCCCGCTGATGGGCGGGGTCGGGATTCGGGATTGCGGCCGGAGGCCCGGCCAGTGCGGCGGTCGCGATTCCGAGGGCAAGAAGCGAGAACAGGGAGAACCGGGCGATCTGCAGCGAAGACATGGGGGGGCTCCTTCGGTACGAGGCCCCCCCACAGACTGCACCGTGTATCACACCCGATCGTCCGGCAGTCCGTCATCGAATGTGACGCCGGACACATTCTCTCCCGGGCGGCACGCGGGCGGGATGGCGACGATTCGGTGAAGAGCCGCAAGGCCTACTCGCCTGGATGCTGCCGGACCTCTCCGGCACGGAGGTCTGCCGCCAGGTGCGCGCCGACCCGCAGTGCCTAGTGTGCCGGCGGCTCCGCGAGAGCCACACACGAGGAGGCCCACATGAAAGCGTTCCGTCACGGATTCGCCCTATCTCTGCTGCTCGCGCTCGGCTGGGTGGCCCCGGCGCTCGCCGAGGAGAACCCGGCGATCGTCGAGACGCTCGCCATCCTGCGCGAGCGCGGGATGATCGACGAGTCCAAGCACGCCGAGCTGATGGCCAAGAACCAGGCCTGGGAGGCAGCGCACCCGAGCCTGCTGTCCCGCCTCGAGTGGTCGGCCGACTTCCGCGGGCGCCTCGAGGACTTCTGGTACGACGAGGACGACTTCGGAACCGACACGGCCGATCGCAGCCGCGGCCGCTATCGGCTGCGCATCGGTGCGCGCGCCAAGGTGAACGACGTGGTGACGGCCGGCTTCCGGCTGGCGTCCGGCGAGAACGACCCTCGCAGCAGCAACCAGAGCTTCGGCAAGGAGGACGACTTCGGGCCCGACGCGATCTTCATCGACCAGGCCTACGCCGAGCTCGGCGTGCCGAAGTCGTTCCTGCCCGAAGGCATGACCGTCAAGAGCATCGTGGGCAAGCAGGCGAACCCGTTCCTGTGGAAGAACGGCAGGGACTTCATGGTCTGGGATCAAGACATCTCGCCCGAGGGTGTAGGCTTCCAGGTCGCCGGCGCGCCAACCGAGATGCTCACGCTCTACGGCAACACGGGCTACTTCCTCGTCGACGAGAACAGCGGAGCGAAGGATCCGCACGTGCTCGGCCTCCAGGGCGGCTTCGGCCTCGCTCCCGTTCCGAGCTTCGACTTCGGCACGCGCGTGAGCTTCTACGACTGGAGCTCCGTCAACGATCCCTTCCTGACGCGCGCCTCCGAGACCGGATCGCTGATCTTCGACACGAGCGACTACAGCGTGGTCGAGCTCGCAGCCTATGGCCGCATCAAAACGTTCGAGAGCTGGCCCATCCTCCTGTACGGGCACCTCGCCCAGAACCTCGAGGCGCAGAGCCCCGCGGGCCAGGGCGACGAGGATCTCGGCTGGGGTGCTGGCGTCGAGGTCGGCGACAAGAAGAAGTTCGTGATGATCGGCGCGGGCTACTACCACGTCGAGGCGAACTTCTCGCCGGGCCAGTTCACCGACAGCGATCTGTTCGATGGCTTCACGAACCGCGAGGGCTTCTTGGTCTATGTGGCGCGCGAGATCTTCGCGAATACCGAACTCAACCTGACGCTCTTCTCTGGGGACGAGATCGAGGATGATCCAGCCTTCGACATCGGCACCGTGACCGGCACGTCCGTTCCCTCTGCGGACCGGTATCGCCTGCAGACCGACCTGCTGGTGAAGTTCTAGCGCCCGCGCGTGCTCGTCACGGAAACCTCACGACCCGCTCACCGTCCGTTCGCCGACCCGTCACGCACGCCCGCAACGTGAAGCACGCGTCGAAGCTGCGCGAGTAGCGGCGCGGGCCCGGGTACCATGCGCTCGAGGAGGGTCGCATGAACGACGGGCTCGAGATATTCCGATTGAACGGACGCGGCGCATTCGTGACGGGCGCCGCCAGCGGCATCGGCGCCGCGAGCGCCGAGCTGCTCGCGGCGGCGGGCGCCCGGGTAACGCTCGCCGACATCGACGCGGCGGGGGCGGAGGCGATCGCCTCGGGGATTCGAGCACGCGGCGGTGTCGCACGCGCGATCCGCTGCGACGTGTCGCGGCGGGACGAGGTGGACGCGGGCGTGCGCGAGGCCCACGCCGCTTGGGGCCGCCTCGACGTGCTGTGCAATGTGGCCGGCGTGCCGAGCGACGGTCCGCTCGCCAGCCTCGACGAGGCCGAGTTCGACCGCGTCCTCGCGATCAACCTGAAGAGCGTGCTGTTTTCATGTCAGGCGGCGCTTCCGCTGCTGGCCGCGCAAGGGGGCGGCAGTATCGTGAACGTGTCGTCCGCCGTGATCGACGCACCCACGGCGGGCTACGGCCTCTACGCGATCAGCAAGGTCGGCGTGGCGAGCTTGACGCAGACCCTGGCACTCGAGGCCGGCCCCCTCGGCGTGCGTGTGAACGCCATCGCGCCCGGCGCCACCATGACAGCCTTCACACAACGCCATCTACGGGGCCCGGACGGCTCCACCGATCCGGCGCGACTCGAGGCGTTCGTCAGCGCGATGCGGGCGCGCTCGCCGCTCGGGCGCGTCGGCGAGGCGATCGACCAGGCGTGGCTGGTGCTCTACCTCGCGTCGGACGCTGCCCGCTTCTGCACCGGCCAGATCTGGCGGGCGAACGGGGGCCAGACGCTCGCGCGCTGAGGCTCTCGCGGACTTGGCGCGGATGTGAAGCGCATCACGTTGGCGGTGAGGGAACGACCGATAGAGTTCATGCGTCTCACACACGAACGCCCAGCTCCGCGACGAAGCTCGCAGCCAGGAGGCCAGGATGCGCTCGAAGAGACGGCAGCACGTTCGACGCCTCGGGCTGCGCGTGGCCGGCCCGGGCTTCTACCTGTGGGACGCTGACGCCCGCGAGGCGCTGCGGCTGGCGGCGGAGCTCAGCCAGCACCGAGCGCCGATCCCGGTGCGGCAACGGCAGGGCGTCCAGCGGCCTGATCCGGTCGCGTAGAGCCGACCTGCCGCGGCGGCGCTACATCAGGGTGTAGTCGGGGCCTTCACCGCCCTCGGGCGGCGTCCAAGTGATGACCTGATACGGATCTGCGATGTCACAGGTCTTGCAGTGGACGCAGTTCTCGTGGTGGATGAAGAGCTTCTTCTTCCCGGGGTGGTCGGTGTCGTCCACCATCTCGTAGACCGCGGCCGGGCAGAAGCTCTCGCACGGGTTGCCGTACTCCTCGGCGCACAGATCGCGGCACAGGTCGGTGTCGGCAACGACCAGATGCGAGGGCTGATCGACCTCGTGCTTCGCGCCCGAGAACTGGACCAGATGCTCCTTGCTGAAGGTGAGCTTGCCGTCGAACTCGAACTTCTCCTTGCTGCGCTTCTCGGGCGGCAGCTCCGCCAACTTCTTGTAGTGGGTGTGACCCGCAGCGAACTCGATGTTGTCCACGAGTCCGCGGCCACCCGACAGGAACAGCCGCACGGGCTCGTTCAGCATGAAGAAGGGCAGGCCCAGCGAGAAGGCGCCGTGGAAGTTCCGCGCCTGTCGGTGCTCGTCCCAGGCCCAGCTCTGGCGGAAGCGCTCGGTGTAGCCGCCGAGCGTCAGCGAAGTAAAGTCATCTTGCTGGATCGCGTCGACGATCGTCTCGGCCGCCAGCATGCCGGACTTCATCGCCATGTGGACGCCGGACAGCTTCTCGGCGTTACAGAAGCCGGCCGCGTCTCCGACGATCAGCGCGCCGTCCACGTAGAGCTTCGGCATCGCGGACATGCCGCCCATCGGGATGGTCTTGGCCCCGTAGCGCACCAGCTCGGCGCCCTCGAGCAGCTCTCGCATCCACGGGTGGGTCTTGAACTTCTGCGCCTCGAGGTGCGGATCGTGGAAGGGGCTCTTGGCGTCGAGCGCGCACACCATTCCGTACGAAATGAGGTTGTCCTGCATGTCGTACAGCCACATGCCGCCGAAGTACTTGGGCAGGTTCGCCGGAATCATGCCGTGCACCACGCGGCCCGGGACGTGCTTCTCGGGCCTGACGCGCCAGATCTCCTTGATGCCCGTCTCGTAGACCTGCGGGTTGTCACCCTCCAGCTCGAAGCGAGAGATCAGCTGCTTGGTCAGGCTGCCGCGCACGCCCTCGCCGAGCACGGTGACCTTGGCACGGATGTCCATGCCCGGCTGATAGTTCGCCTTCGGCTTGCCGTGCTTGTCGACGCCCATGTCGCCGAGCCGCACGCCTGCCACCTTCTGCCCAGCGTAGAGCAGCTGGTCGCCCGAGAAGCCGGCGTAGATCTCGATGCCCTTCTCTTCGCACTTCTTGGCGAGCCACTTCGCGATGTTGGACAGCGACGCGACGTGGTAGCCCTTCTTCTTGAAGAAGGGCGGATTCAGCGGCAGCGGAATCGCCGCGTTGCCGATGAACAGGTAGGTCAGGTCCTTGGTGCAGACGTACTCGGTCGGGAAGCCCTGCTCGACGAAGTCGGGCATCAGCTCCTGGATCGCGCGCGGATTCACCACCGAGCCCGACAGCATGTGATCGCCCACCTCGGTGCCCTTCTCGATCACGAGCACGCTCGGAGGCTCGACGCCGCGCGCCGCGCAGATTTGCATCAGGTGATAGGCGGAAGCCAGCGTCGCGGGTCCGGCGCCGACGAACAGGACGTCGACTTCCATGATCTCGCGTTCGACGGGGGCGTTCATGGATCCTCCGAGCACGGGCCGATGCGCCCGACCCTAGGCAGCAGGGCGCAGCCGGTCAAGCTGAAGCGGCGTCGTCGCAGAGCCGCGAGAACGCCGAATTCCGTCGCTGCGCCGCTACGTTGACCCTGTTGGGGGGGTCCCCTATGTTGCGCCGCCGCTCGCAGCGGAGCGGTACGAGGCGCCCCGGAGAAGCTCGCATGGCGACGATGATCACCGAGGAGTGCATCAACTGCGGCGTGTGCGAGCCCGAGTGCCCGAACGAGGCGATCAGCGAAGGCGAAGAGACCTTCGTGATCGACCCCCAGCTCTGCACGGAGTGCGTCGGCTTCCACGAGACCGAGCAGTGCGCGGCCGTCTGCCCGGTCGACTGCTGCGTCCCGGATCCGAACAACGCCGAGCCCGAAAACGCGCTGTTCGAACGCGCTCAGGCGATTCACCCGGAGCGGGCCGCCGCTCTGGCGCTGTCGCCCGAGACCTCGCGCTTCCGCCACGCGTGAAGAGCCGTCAGCGTGGCCGCTCGAGGCCGCGCAGCAGCAGCGGTCGCAGCACCAGGAACAGGCCGAGGCCGAGGGCAAGCAAGGCGCTCGAGGCGAGGAAGGGCGCGGCCAGAAAGCGCTCCGACATCAGTGCGCCGCCACCGACCGCGCCGACGATGCGGCCCGCAACCGCCATCGAGTTGCTCTGGCCGAGCAGCTCGCCTGCCTCCTCCGCGCGACAAGCGCGCGAGAACAAACTCGTGAAGGATGGAAAGCCGAGTCCGTTGCCGATCGCGATCACCGGGCCGACCGCGAAGAACCAGCCGTAGGACGGCGCCCAGGCCGCCGCCGCGAGCCCGGCCGACATCAGCGCGAAGCCGACCACGAGCAGGCGCACCTCGCCGAAGACATCGGCCAGACGCCCCAGGGGCCCGGCTTGGGTTCCGGCGATGAACAGCCCGATCCAGGCGAAGACCAGCGCGCAGTCGAGCTCGTTCGCGCCGAAGCGCTTGCCGAGGTACAGCGTGCCCATCGCCTCGACGACTGCGAAGGCGGCGAAGAAGACGAAGAAGAGCACGAGGAAGAGCGCGATGCGCCGATCGTGAACCCGCGTGAGCAGCCGGATCGGCGTCGGCACGAAGCTGCGCGCGAGGTCGCGCCAGGGCGGACGCGCGAGGTCTACCGGTCGCGATTCGGGAAGCGTGCGCCAGGCCAGCAGAAAGTTCGCGCCGGCCAGGACCACGATGGCGTAGAACGGCGCCTGCGGGTGCAGCGCGGCGAGTGCGCCACCGGCGATCGGTCCGACCACCATGCTCACTCCGAATGCGGTGCCGATGAGTCCCATGCCGCTGGTGCGCTCGGTCGGTGGCGTCAGGTCCGTGACCACGGCCTGCGCCGTCCCGATGCTCGCCGCGAACAAGCCGGCCAACGCGCGCGCCGCGTACACGACGCCGATCGTCTGCGCCGCAGGCAGGACGGCGAACGACGCGGCCGTCCCGAGCAGCGAGATCAGCAGCACCGGTCGCCGGCCAAATCGGTCGGATATCCAGCCCCAGACCGGCAGGAACAGCAGCTGCGCGAGTCCATACAGCGACAGGATCCAGCCGACCTGCAGCGAGCTCGCGCCGAGGCGATCTGCGAACAGGGGCAGCACCGGGATCAGCACGCTGAAGCCGACGAAGTCGATCAGGATCGTCGTGAACACGACGGCGAAGGTGAGGCGTCGCTTTCGCTCGCTGGGTTGCCGGCTCAATCCATCTCCCGCAGGGCGGCACAGGGTATCGACAGCGGCGCCGATCCCCATCCCCCTATACTGCGCCCATGGCAGCGGTCGAGTCGGGGCTGGTCGAGATCGTGCGCGAGTTCCTCGCGGCGCACCGCCTGTTGCGGAGCGTGAGCGAGCGCTATCGAGCCGGCACGTTGGTCTTCGACGAAGTCGGAGAGCTGGTTGGCGACGACGTTCGCAGCGTCCTGTTTCGGCTGAAGGAGCGCTGCCACGTCTTGTTCCGCGGCGGGCGTGGAGAAGGGGAGATCGGGCCGACTGCGCTCTTCGATCTGGCGGTCGGCTCGCTGTTCCACGAGGCCATGAAGTTCCGGGAGAACTTCTACCAGCGCTCTGCCTACGGTCCCAAGGTCCGAGCCCTGCGGCGTGCCGCGCTGAGAGACGAGAGTGGCCTGCTCGCCGAGTTCGAGAAGCTGATCGAGGCGGCCGGTGTTCGAATCGATGAATCACTCCAGGAGCTGGATACGTTGCTCGGTCAGACGACCGCCCAGTTTCGCATTTTGCTGGCTGCCCATGCCGAGGAGGGGATGCTGGCGCGCGTCGTGACGGCTCGCGGTCGCGAGCTGGCGGCCGTGTTCGGCACCTCGTCGGACGCCCTGTTGAAAGAGCTCTACGGCGGGTCCGCTGCGGCGTGGTCGCTGGCGGGTCGCTCCCTGCTCTCGAGCGGATTCTTCGCCGAGGCAGCGTCTGCCCTCGCCGAGGCGGCTCGCCTCGGAGGAAGTCTCCCAGGAGATGCCCGTCAGCTCTGCTTCGCGGAGGGCATGGCCTCCTATCTGGCGGGACGCTATGCGGAGGCGGTGGCTCGCCTCGCGGAGTGGTTCGCGAGCGCGCCCGCTGCGGCCGCAGCAAGCGACCGCCCGCTCGCGCGCCAGGCTGCGGCTGCACTCTCGCGCGTGGGCGCGCTCGCGGGGGCGGGTAGTGCGGAGGCGACCGAAGCCACGCGTTGCCTCGAACGGCTGAACGCCCTCGATCCCGAGAGCTTCCCCGTCTTCGAGATCGGGCGGAGCCGCCGCGCCTCGGCCGGCGGCTAGGCGGATGACTGCGGGGCGCAAACACACGCGAGCCCGCTGCCGCGGTCGCCCGGCCTGGTACCCGCCCCCACCGCGGGGGACGCCCTGACGCTTTCGCGCCCCGGCCTCCGCGAGCGCTCGCCATCGCTTGACGCCGCCGTCACACCGGTGCAGTCTGGCTTCCGAACGCCTCGCAGATGGAGAAGCATCAATGGCCCGAGTCCCCGTCCAGGAGGGAATCTTCTCCTGGCCTTCGGTCGAGCCCAAGCTCCTGGGAGGGCGCTGCAAGGACTGCGGCGCCTACAACTTCCCGTTCCAGACCGGTTGCCCGGCCTGCGGCGGCACCGCGATCGAGAACGTCGAGCTGTCCAGTCGGGGGACGCTCTGGACGTGGACGACCCAGAACTACCCGCCGCCGGCTCCCTTCCTCGGGGCCGTGGGCGACGACTTCGAGCCCTACGCCGCGGGCTACGTGGAGCTGCCGGGACAGATCCGGGTGGCAGCGCGCCTGCTGGAGAACGATCCCGAGAGGCTCGAGATCGGCATGGAGATGGAGCTGCGAATCGTCCCCCTCTGCACGGACGCAGAGGGGAACGAAGTGATGACCTTCGCGTTCGCGCCGGCCGGCGCCTGACGAGGAGCCCCATGGAAGACGTCGCAATCGTCGGAGTCGGAATGCATCCCTTCGGCCGCTGGCCGAACGAGAACTGTCTCGAGATCGGAGCCGCCGCGGTGCGCGCCGCCCTCAAGGACGCGGGCATCGCGTGGAAAGACGCGCAGTTCGCGGTGGGCGGAACCTACACCCACTGGGAGAATGCGGACGGGCTCACCCGGTACCTGGGCCTCACCGGCATCCAGTTCCAGAACGTGCTGAACAACTGCGCCACCGGGGGCAGCATGCTCTCGGCCGGCGCCAACCTCATCCGCTGCGGCGCCTTCGACCTCGGGGTGGTCGTGGGCTTCGACAAGCACGAGCGCGGCGCCTTCACGGTGCCGGACGAGACCTACTACGGGAAGAGCGGTCTCGCGCTCACGATCCACTACTTCGGGATGAAGATCAATCGCTACATGCACCTGCACGGGATCAGCGAGGAGACGCTGGCGCGGGTGGCGGCCAAGAACTACGAGAACGGCTCGAAGAACCCCAACGCCTGGCGCACCAAGCCGCTCAGCGTGAAGGAGATCCTGGCCTCGCCCTACGTGGCCTACCCGCTTCGCCAGTACATGTTCTGCGGGCCCGACGAGGGCGGCGTGGCGCTCGTGCTCAGCCGCGCCGACCAGGCGCACAGGTACACCAACAAGCCCGTGTTCCTGAAGGCCAACCAGGTGCGCACGCGCATCTACGGTGCCTTCGAGGTGAATCAGCCCACGGTGCCCATCGAGCTCGGGGAAGGCCCCACGCCGTACGCGTCGCGCGCGGCCTTCGAGCAGGCGGGCATCGGGCCCGAGGATGTCGACATCGCCCAACTTCAGGATACGGAGGCTGGCGCCGAGGTGATTCACATGGCGGAGAACGGCTTCTGCAAGGACGGCGAGCAGGAGGCGCTGATCGCCGCCGGTGAGACGAAGCTCGACGGTCGCATCCCCATCAACACGGACGGTGGCTGCATCGCCAACGGCGAGCCCGTGGCAGCCTCGGGCCTGCGCCAGATCCACGAGTCGGTGCTGCAGATGCGTGGCCAGGCCGGCCGCCGGCAGGTGCCGAAGGACGTGAAGACGGCGTACACGCAGGTCTACGGCGCTCCGGGCGTCGCGGCAGTGAACATCCTGACTCGCTAGCTCCGAGTCCTAGGCACGGCGCGATCTCCGGAGCGGCCGAGCGGCATCTCGAAGACGAGGGCGTCCGGCGCACGGCACGAGATGCGGATCACGTCCCTGTGCACGCAGCGCTAGTGATGGGCGGCGCCGAGCGTGACGAGGTTCGGGGACGCGGGGCATTGGCACAGCGCCACGAGCACCACGTAGCGCGCCCCCGCCGCCGCAGAGCGCTCGGCCCACCCGCGTCTTGATGTTTCGAAAGAAGAAGATCGCGTCGGATTCCAGGCCCTTGCTTCCTTCGATACGGCAAGTGCACTGGCTGTCGCGCCCACACCAATAGTTCGCCCAACAAGGCTGTTTGGTTGGTTTCGAACGCCAGCGAACGGCTCTCTGCTCTTCGATGAGTACGTCCGCACCGGAATACGCGCTCTCTGCTGGCGTCCCCCGGACAATCCAGTCGCGAACGTCTTGCGAGGAAAAGATCCCTTCCGCGATCGCATCGAGGAACGGCTGGGCTTTCCCGGAATATGCCGGCACTGTTCTTACCTCCCAGTGCTTTGATGCTGCCTCGGAAACGATACTGGAGGGTGCTCCGTGGATGTCCCAGAAGCTGTTGAACTGAGGGGATGAGGTGGCGGCTCCTTCACCGTCCGTGTGGTACGGACGGGGTACCAACCACGAAGGAGCCACCATGTCGAAGAGTCTCACGAAGTTCGGGGATCGCCAAGAGCAGAGCGCCATCGGGACGGCCACGGTCGAGCTTCCGCTGCCGCTGCTCGCGTACCTGGAGGAGACGCAGAGCGCGTTCTTCGGGCTGTGCGTGACGGCGGGCAAGCAGGTGCTGGAGGCGATGATGGAGGCGGATCGCACGGCGCTGTGCGGTCCCGCTGGGCAGCACGATGCGGCGCGGGTCGCCGGTCGCACGGGGAGCGCGACGAGCCGCGTGGTGCTGGGCGGCCGCGAGATTGCGCTGCGGCGGCTGCGCGTGCGCTCGGCGGCGGACGGCGAGCTGGCGCTGCCGAGCTTTACCGCGGCGGCGGCGCGGGATCCGCTCGATCGTCACACGCTGGAGGCGATTGCGTCGGGGGTCTCGATGCGGCGCTACGGGCGTAGCCTCGATCCGCTCCCGCCGGCGGAGCGGGAGTGCGGGACGAAGCGAAGCGCCGTGTCGCGGCGCTTCGTGGCGCTCACGGAGGCGAAGCTCGGGGCCTGGTTCACGGCGCCGCTCGACGAGCTCGATCTGTGCGTCGTGATGATCGACGGCATCGTGTTCCGGAAGCACTGCGTGCTCTTGGCCCTCGGCATCGACTCCGAGGGAAACAAGCACGCGCTCGGGCTCCGCGAGGGGACGACGGAGAACGCCGGGGTGGCCAAGGCGCTGCTCGGCGAGCTGATCGAGCGAGGGCTCCGGGCGGAGCGGCCGCTGCTCTTCGTGATCGATGGATCCAAGGCGCTGCGCAAGGCCATCGCCGGGACGTTCGGCGCGGTGGCGCTCGTGCAGCGCTGCCAGGTCCACAAGCTGCGCAACGTCCTCGAGCACCTGCCCGAGCGGCTGCGCCCGAGCGTCGCGAAGGCGATGCATCAGGCGTGGTCGGCCTCGGACGCCAAGCTCGCACGGCGTCAGCTCGAACGGCTCGCGGCCTCGCTCGAGGTGCAGCATCCCAGCGCCGCGGCCTCGATCCGCGAAGGTCTCGACGAGACCCTCACCCTCCAGCAGCTCGGGATCCGAGGCGCGCTCTACCGGACGCTGCGCAGCACGAATGCCATCGAGAACCTGAACAGCGGCGTCGCCACCTACGCGCGCAACGTGAAGCGTTGGCGAGGCGGCCGCATGCTTCTGCGCTGGGTCGGCGCAGCGCTGGTCGAAACGCAGCGCGGCTTCCGCCGCATCCGCGGGCACGACGACCTCTCGAAGCTGGTCGCCGCGCTCACCCGCCACGGAGCCGAGGTCGGTCAGCAGGAAGTCGCGTAGGATGTCGCAGTCGGAGCCGCCACCCGCTCACCGAAGTTCAACAGAGAACGGGACATCGCCGGGCTAGGGCACACCTCGGACGCGCTCCGAGCCCGCCGCTACGCCGTCGAGGCGAGCGAGAGCGGCTCGGGTCGCCCGCGGAAGTAGAGCCAGCCCGAGAGGCCGATCGTCAGCAGGCCGATTGCGATCCACTGCGGCTGTGTGAAGCCGAGGGCGAGCGGGTTGTTGATCCGCAGGAACTCGATTGCGAAGCGCCCCACAGCAGCAGCCGCGAGGTACTCGCCGAACAAGAACGGGCTCGTGCGCCGTCGCCGCCACAGCAGAGCGCCCACGAGCAGCAGCCAGGCCACTTCGTAGAGCTGGGTGGGGTGGACGGTCAGCTCCGTCGGCGGTGCCCCTTTCGGAAAGGCGATGCCCCAGGGCAGATCGGTCGGCCTACCATAGTCGTCGCCCACGAGGAAACAGCCGATGCGCCCACACGCCTGCCCGAAGGGGGCCGCGGTGGCGACGCAGCTGGCCACCACTCGCGTCGGCACACGGTGGATGTGAGTCGCCCACGTCACGAGCAGCGTGCCGCCGATCAGGCCGCCATACCAGGTGATCCCGGCTCGCGACAGCAGCAGCGTCATGAAGGCCTGTCCGCTGCGCAGGGATTCGTCGATGGCGAAGTACAGCTTCGAGCCGAGCACACCGCCGATCATCGCGTAGATCAGGATGGTCGAAGAGAGCTCCGGATCGAGCCCGTACTCCCCGAGCCGGCGAGCCACGATCCAGGAGGACAACAAGAAGCCCACGGCCATCATCACGCCGAAGGTGCTGATGGGAAATCCGAAGAAGTGGAAGAGAATCGGATACACGTCGGGCCACCGAGTGGCGGCGAGGCTAAGGAATGGGGCCGGGGCCCGCTATGCGCTCGGGAGGGTGACGTGGAAGACGGAGCCCTCGCCGGGGTGGCTCTCGACCCATGCGGCGCCGCCGTGCGCCTCGGCGATCTTTCGTACGATCGCGAGACCGATCCCGGTGCCGCGCCTTCCGTTCAGGGGGACGCCGCGCGTCTGGAAGATCTCGAAGATCCGCTCGTGCTCGGCGGGGTCGATCCCGCGGCCCCAGTCGCGCACCGTGAGGTGTTGGCGCGCTTCCTCCGTCACCACCTGTACCTCGACGACGGGGTGTTCGCTCGGCCCGGCGTGATCGAGCGCGTTGCCCACGAGATTGCTCAGCACCTGGTAGAGCTGCGTCCGGTCGCACCAGATCAACGGCGGCTCGTAGGGCAGCCGCAGCTCGACCTGAGCCTGCTCGAGTCGCGGCTTCAGCTCGGCCTGGAGCTGGAGCAGCACCTCGCGCGGGTCCACGTGCACGCGCTTCGGTTCGCTGCGGCCGATGCGCGCGAACTCGAGCAGGTCGTGGACGAGAGACTCCATCGTGCGCCCGGCCTCCTCGATGCGCTGTAGGAAGCGGATGCCCTGTTCGTCGAGGCGGTCGCCGTAGTCCTCGCTCAGCAGGCGCGCGAAGCCGAGCACTGCGACCAGCGGCGACCGGAGGTCGTGAGAGACCGCGTTCACCCAGTTCTGCAGCTCTTCCGCGCGTCGCCTGAGCTCGCTCTCGATGTGGCGCCTCTCCGTAATGTCGCGTACGTAGGCGACCGCACCCAGCTCGGTGCCGTCCGCGAGCGTCAGCAGTCGTGCGGTCACGCTGACGTGGAGCGGCTGGCCGTCGCGCCGATGCACCTCCAGCTCTTCGCTGACGGCGGGGCCGACGGGACGCAGCGCGGAGGCGATCCGCTCCAGGTCGTCCTGCGCGCGAAGGAAGAGCACGAGCGGCTGATCGACGAGCTCGCTCATCGCGTAGCCGGTCATCCTCTCCATCGCGGAGTTCGCCCAGGTGATGAAGCGGCTTCGATCGACGACGACCACACCGTCCGGCGCTCCCTCGAGGATCGCGGAGAGGGCCTCCAGCCGCTGGCGGAATTCATCCGCGAGGTCCGCCTCGTCGTCGATGCGGAAGATGACGACCGTCGCTTCGCAGCTGCCGCGCTCGCCGACCCGGGCCGCCGACAGCCGCGCTGGCAGCGGCCTGCCTCCGCGAGTCCTCAAGCTGACCGCCTCGCCCGAAAGCCGACCGGTTGCCGAAAGCCGCGCAGCGAGCCCCAGCGTCGCCGGCTCTACCAGCGCCTCGAGCCAGTTGGTGCCGCTCGCGGGAAGCGCGCCGCACAACGTCGTCAGGCCCTCGCTCAGCCAGAGTGCCTGGCCACGCCGATCGACGAGCGCCACCAGCTCATGTAGCTGCGCGAGCGCTCGAGCCACAGGTAGAACGGACTCGGGGATGCTCGCGACGGCTCGGGATTCCATCTGCAGGTGGTTCTACTCCCGGTGTAGGGTTCGGCGGGCCATTCGCGCCCCCGTTTCCCCACAGGAGCGCGCATCCTATCACCCCCGCATTTGGGGGGTCAACGCGACTCCCGAGGAACTTCTGCGAATGAATCGGTGAAGTAACCCGGACCCGGGTCAGTGCGACCCACCTATAGGATGGGGATGGACGTCCCCGCGGGGCCTTCCTGGCCCGGTGGGTGTCCGATACGGTTCGGCGGCTCGGAGCTCCAGGCCCCCTGGCTCAACGGCTGGGAGGGCTCGCCCGGAGGGGTGCAGTTGGTCCGGGCAGGAACCCGGCTCCTCCAGCTCGGGAGGTAGAAAGTCATGACCCGTGCACGCGTGATCGTTCTGGCGCTCTTCGCCGGCTGTCTCTTGAGCGGCCGCGCTCCGGTCGGATCCGCTGACCTCGATGCCGCCACGAGCTCGAGGCTCGACGTGTCGGCCGACATCACCCGCCGCCTGGACGAGCTGAATCCCCACCTGACCGAGACGCAGATCGCGCGCATTCGCTCGGCGATCCTGCGCTACAGCAACAAGTATTCGCTGGACCCCCTGTTGGTCACGGCCGTGATCGAAGTGGAGAGCGCCGCCCGACCCTGGGCGCGCAGTCCGAAGGGCGCGCTCGGGCTGATGCAGGTGATGCCCTACATGATCCGCCCGCTGCGGATGGCTGGGAACGCATCGACGATCGAGGCGAACATCGAGGCAGGCTGCATGATCCTGGCGGACAACATCCAGCGGCTCGGCGAAGAAGACGGCATCTCCGCCTACTTCTGGGGGTCGAAGATCAGGGACGTCGGCTACCTCAATCGCGTGCGCGCGGCCCGCGAACGCCTGCGACACGAGATGCCGTCCTGAACCAGCCGGAGCGAGGGGCGCTGCGCTGGACCGAGTCGAACCTGCGTGCGCCGGGCGGAGTGCGGCTCTTCCGGCGGACCTGGCTCCCGGAGGATCCGTCTCGAGCCCTGCTGCTGGTGCACGGCTACGCCGAGCACAGCGGCCGCTACGACGAAATGGCCACGTGGCTGGCTCGGCGCGGCTGCGCCGTACACGCGTACGATCAGCGTGGCCACGGCCGGTCCGACGGATTGCGCTGTCACGTCGATCGTTTCGACCAGTTTCTGGACGACCTGGGGTTCGTGCTGGACGCCGTGCGCAGCGATCACCCGGATCTCCCGATCAGCCTGATCGGTCACAGCATGGGCGGCCTCATCACCCTGGCGTTCCTCGCTGGCCGGAAGCCCCGCATCGCGAGCGCCGTCAGCTCGGGCGCGGCGCTCTCGCTCGGTGCGGCCTCGCCCGTTCGCGCCGCCCTCGCACGCGTCGCGCGACGAGTGCTGCCGCGCCTCGCCATCGGGAGTGGGATCGATCCCGAGGGTCTCTCGCGTGATCCCGAGGTGGTGCGCCGCTACCTCGCCGATCCTTTGATCGTGCGCACGATGACCACCTCTCTCGGAGCCGAGCTGCTGGCCGCGGCCCCTCGAACGTTGGCGTTGGCGGGCGACGTGGCCGTGCCTCTGCTGATGCTGCACGGCGGAGCAGATCCGATCTGCTCGGCGGAGGGGAGCCGAGCCTTCCACGCGGGACTGCGCTCGAGCGGAAGCGCACTGCGGATCTATCCCGAGCTGCGTCACGAGATCTTCAACGAGCCCGAGCGTGAAGGGATCTGGCAGGATCTCCTGGGTTGGCTGAAGGAGCCTGCGACATGAGCGACCGCCTGACCCATCTCGACGAGCAGGGCCGCGCCCGCATGGTCGACGTCGGCGCGAAAGCCATCACCGAGCGGGTGTGTGTCGCGCGGGCGCACGTGCGCATGGCCGCGAGCACGCTCGAACGCATCACGACGGGCGGGCTTCCGAAGGGCGATGTTCTGGCGGTGGCTCGGGTCGCCGGCATCCAGGCTGCCAAGCGCACGGCCGACTGGATCCCGCTGGCCCACCCCGTTGCCCTCGACGCCATCGAGATCGATCTGGAGATCGATACGGCCGCCGGCTGCGTGCAAGTCCAGGCCACGGCGCGGGCTCAGGCCAGAACCGGCGTCGAGATGGAGGCGCTGGTGGGGGTGAGCGCGGCCAGTCTCGCGCTCTACGACATGTGCAAGGGCGTCGATCGAGGCATGACGGTGGAAGCCGTCCGTCTCATCGAGAAGCGGGGTGGGAAGAGCGGTCATTGGCTCCGTCCGGGCGAAGCGGGCGGCCCCTGAATGGCCCCGGGGGGCCTGCGTCGAACCTGCCTTCCAGCCGCCGCGTAGTCCTTGGTACGGAACCAAGACAGGAACGCGGTGTCCCATCCGCGCGTGACGGCCTTGACCCAACCGCTCTTCGATCGCTCCCGTCCGCTGCCTGCCAGCGACCTACCGAGGGCGATCGATCCCGACCTCGATCTGGTGGACCGCTGGCGCAAGGGTGAAGTGGATGCGTTCACGGCCCTCGTGCGCCGTCACCAACGCCGCGTGTTCGGCCTGCTCCTGCGGATGCTCGGAAGCCGCGAAGAAGCGGAGGACGCGGTCCAAGACACGTTCCTGAATCTCCATCGCCATGGCCATCGCTTCCGCCGTGAGTCCCGATTCTCGACCTTCGTCTACCGCGTCGCGATCAACGCGGCGCTCAACCGCCGCCGCAGTCTCGGCAGGCGCCGCTCTCACAGTGACGCCTTCTCGGAGGCGCAAGCGGTCGGGCACCTCGGGCCTTCGGCCGAGACCGATCCCGAATCGGCGTTGGCGGAGGATCAGCTGCGGACCCGACTCGCGCGCGAGCTGCACGCGCTGCCCGAGAAGCTGCGCGCCCCGGTCGTTCTGTTCGACATCGAGGGTCTCAGCTACGGCGAAATCGCGGAGGTACTCCAGGTGGCGGAGGGCACCGTCAAATCCCGCATTCATCGCGCCCGCCAGGCGCTTCGAGCCCGGCTCGCCGATCTCGTCACTCGGCCGGAGTCTGGATCGTGAGGCACGACGCCGTCGCGGCTCGCTTGAGCGAATACCTCGGGGGCTCGCTGTCGGGGCGGGATGCCTCTCGCGTCGAGACCCACTTGGCTTCCTGCCTGGATTGCCGGCGCGAGCTTCGGGAGCTGCGGCTGACCGTCGAGCTGTTGCGGGAGTTGCGCGGCGGCGTCGATTCGCCCGATGTGGCGGAAACGGTCCGGGCGCGCATCCGGAACGGCGAGGCCGAGCCCTCGGCGTTCGATCGTCTGTGGGCGAGTGCCACTCGATTTCTGTCGACCCCGTTAGGCGCTCCGTTCGCCACCGCTTGCGTCGGACTGGTACTGCTCGCGGTGCTGCCACGCATCGAGGTCGAGGTCAGCATCCCCGGCCGTTCCACGCCGGCCGCGACGGTCGCACCGGCTCCGCAGGCGACAGCGAGAGCGCCGGAGCGCTCGCGCGCACAGCAGGGTCCGCTGCTGGCGCGGCGCGTGAACGAGTCCCTCAGCGGCCGCGCGGGTCGACTCCACGGACCGGCGCCCTTCGCGTGCCTCGAATCCTCGCCGTTGGGCGCCTGTCGAGAGCAGCACGCCTTCATGACGGAGCTGGCCATCGAGAACGTCTGGGCGTTCATGGCGGAGATCGAAGAAGTGCCGGAGCCGCGACGAGACGACTTGCTGCTCGAGCTTTCGCGGTTTGCCGCTGAGTCTGGCGCCGCGTCGGACGTCGCCGCACGCCTGCGTGCGACCGGCGATCCAGAGGCGCAGCAGATCGCGATTCCCTTCGAACAGGCGCGCTGAACCACCCTGCCCCGAAGTGGCGGGGGATGATAGGCTCCGCCGCCATGCTGACGGACAGGCAGACCCGCGACGCCGCAAGTCGCTCCTGGCGATTCTCGCTGCGGTCACTCGCGTTGCTGGGGCTCGTGGCTTGCCTGCTCGGCGCCGATGGCGGCGTTTCGACGGTGGACCTGGTGCCGGCCGATCGCGCGAACTGGCGACCGCGCAATCTGTTCGCTTGGCTCCGTCCCGGTCACAACTACGATCAGCGCACGGTGCTGGTCGAAACCTCACCGGCCGGGGCCATGCTCGATCTGTTCTACGTACGCTCGAACTTTCAGAAGCGCTACGAGCAGGCCGAGTCACCAGCGCGCGTCGTGCTCCCGCCGCGCGTCGATGCCGGGCCGCGCGATGCGTTCACGGTGCGCGCCTTCCGCGAGGGCTACCGCCAGAAGGAAGTCAGCATCCGCGTGCAGTCGGACGAGGATCACATCGTGCTCGAGCTGGAGCCGCTGCCGAACACGCTGGTCGCCGCGTCGCATGTCTACCTGGCCGGCCGCGGCTCGCTCGCGTTCCTGGCAAAGGAATCCCTGAACGTTCGCGTGCAGCAGCGCGACGACGGCTTCAACGTGATCCTGGCCGAAACGGCGCTCGCGAAGGAGGTATCCGGCAGCTTCGCCGGGATGCAGAGCCCGCTGGTCGAAGAGGTCGAGTCGCTTCAGCTCGGCGAGGATCTCTTGGTGCAGGTGCGCATGCCGGAAGGGCGCCGCGCGCAGTACGAGCTTCGCTCGCGGCAGGCGCGCGACGAGCTGCGAGATCTCTACCTCTACGCGGTCGAGCTGGTGCCGGCAGACGGTGGCGTAGATGGGGTGCGGCGCGCGCGCGAGGCGCTGACGCGGATCCGACCCGAAGACGCGGCGGGATGCGCGCGCGTATTCGACGACGCGCTGCGAGAGAGGTTGGACGCCGAGGCGCTGGCACGAGCCCTCTCTCCGCGTGGAACCTTCACGGATCCGTACCTGCGAGCCGCCATGAAGCGACTGGCCGAGATCTCACCCGGCGGTCGCGTGCAGATGCTCGATGGATCGACGTTCACGAGCAGTCCGATCGAGCTCTCGGCGGCGATGAGTCAAGCCGCTCAGGCGCGCGGCTTTCTCGCCCTCATGCGCGCCTTCGTGCGCGAGATCGAGCCGCAGCAGGGCCGCACCGGGACGCTGCGCGGGCTCGTCGCACCGGAGAGTCCGCCCGAGGCCTTCGCCGAGGCGCTTGCTTCAGCGGAACGCCGCGAGGCCGGCTGCGCCGGAGGGTCGTCCGCCGGCTGACGCTTCTCTCGCCCCGCAAGGTCCCTGGGAGTCGATCGTGCAAGGAGCCGATGCGGGCGGTGGCCCGCGCGAGCGGCTGCGCGCTCTCGGACCCGAGGCGCTCGACGACGTCGAGCTGCTCGCGCTCTTGTTGCGCACGGGTACGCGAGGTCGCCCAGCGAGGGCTCTCGCGCGCGAGCTGCTCGGCAGCCACGGGCTGAAGGGCCTCGCGCGCACGCTTCCGAGCGAGCTCGAGCAACACGACGGGGTGGGGCCCGCCAAGGCGGCGACCCTGCTCGCTGCGCTCGAGATCGGGCGGCGCCTGTCGGAGCGCCGGCTCGAGAACGGTGATCCGATCCGAGGTCCCGAGGACGTCTTCCTGCACTTCCACGCCCGCTTGCGCGACATGCCACACGAGCAGTTTCATCTCCTGCTCCTCGATGGCCGCCACCGCGTGCTGCGCGAGGTGATGGCCTCGCGAGGCACGCTCACGGCGAGTCTCGTGCACCCGCGCGAGGTGTTTCGTCCGGCGCTGCGCGAAGGTGCTGCCGCGCTCGTCGTGGTGCACAACCACCCGAGCGGCGACCCCGGGCCCAGTCTCGAGGACCGGGAGGTCACCCGCCGCCTGGTACAGGCGGGCTCGCTGCTCGGGGTGCCGCTGCTCGACCACGTCGTCGTGGCAGAGCGTGGTTGGGTGAGCCTGCGCGGGGAAGGGGAGATGGCGGGCTTGGCCTGGGGAGAGGGCCACAAAGGCAAGTGAGTCGGCAAGCTGCCCGTTAAAGCCCCGGCCGGGGCCCGACGATGCGCAGGGCGATGGCCAAGCGATCTGGATCCGAGACCCACGCGGCAGTCGAACGGCGGCGCACCGAGCGCGCGCGGGTCGTCGTCCGGATCGAGTACGCCACCGTCGACGCCCTGTTCTCCGACTTCACGCGCGACATCAACGAGGGCGGAATCTTCGTCGAGACGGATGAGCCGATTCCGCTCGACGAAAAGGTGGACCTGAAGCTGCGTCTACCCGGTTCGACCGAGCTGGTGAACGTGCGGGGCAGGGTCCTGCGCGTGGAGCAGGCGACAGCCACCTCCGCGAGCGGCATCGCGATCGCATTCGAGCAGCTCGACACGAGTGCGCGCGAGCTGATCGACTCGGTGGTGCGAAAGCTTCGCAGCGACCGGCGCTGAGACCCTAGAACGGGATGTCGTCGTCCGGCGGCGGCTCGGACGGCGCAGACTCGAAGGATCCCGCGGCGGGCGCGGCGGGCGCGCCGGCCCCAGCGGCTCCCGCGCCCCGGTTGCCACCCAGGAACTGCACCGTCTGTGCGACGATCTCGGTTGTGCGCTGCTTCTTGCCTTCGCGGTCTTCCCACTCCCGGGTCTGCAGGCGCCCTTCGACGTAGACGGTCCGGCCCTTGGCCAGGTACTGGGCGCAAAGCTCCGCCGTGCGCCCCCAGGCCACGATGCGGTGCCACTCGGTCTTCTCTTCCTTGCCTCCACCATCTTTCTTGTTCCAAGTCTCGGTCGTCGCGAGGCTGAAGTTCGCAACCGGTTGTCCGCTCTGCGTGTAGCGAAGCTCCGGGTCACGACCCAGGTTGCCGATCAAGATCGCTTTGTTGACGCCTGCCATTGGGGGCGCTCCGTCGGTAGAAGGGGTGTAGCTGCATCATCGGAGCCGGTTCGACCCTCGTCAAGACCGACTCGCTACTCTGGTGCGCCGTTCACAGAAGGCTCTCCTGTGTCTTCAGAACCTGCGGGGTCCGCGCCGTCGCGAGGGCCTCGAACTCTTCGATCGGACTCAGTCGGACGTCTACGGACGGTCGATTCCGACGCGAGGTAAGCGTGTCGATCAACGCAACGGGCTGAAGGAACGCGATAGCCGCCATCGCACAGGGCTACGACGCGAGCTTGCACGACGGGGCGATCGGACTCCAGCACCGCGCCGGCGCGCACCTCGATGCGCCCCTCAGCTTGACGCGAGGGGCCCCCCCGGTACTCTCGCCCCGTTACCCGTCCCAGGGGTGAGGGACGCCGCTGCATGGCCAAGCGAAAGGCGAGGCCCGGCCGCGAGGGGGGCCGGGCCCGAGCCCTTGTCGCTGCCGGTATTGCGCAGGAAGGGCTCGGGCTGGTCCTGGTGGGCCTCGGCCTGCTCTCTGCTCTTGCGCTCGGTACCTACGATCCGGCCGACCCAGCGTTCCGCTTCGTGACCGTTCAGAATGCAGCTGGCGTCGCCGGCGCTTCGATTGCCCAGCTGTTGATCCTGAACCTCGGCCTCGGCGCCGCGGTTCCGGTGCTCGCCGCGCTTGCGCTGGGCGTTCGACTGCTCACGCGCGGTCGCCTCCAGTTTCCGAGCAACCGTTTCTGGCTCGGCGTGGTGCTGTTGCTCGTCGCGCTGTCGACCTTGCCGGCGCTGCTGGCGCGGATGGGACTCGGGGCGGTGCCTCACTCCAGCGTCGGCCGACTCGGCCTTGCGCTGGCCGAGCCGGAACGCCGCCTGCTGTCGGGCCCAGGTGCATTGGTGGTCAACCTGCTCTTTCTCGTGGTGGGTGCGCCTAGCCTCGTCGGCGTTGCGCCGGGCGACACGCTGACGTTGTTCGCACGCGGCGGACAGACCGCGGCCCACAGCGTGGCGGGCTGGGCGCTGCAGGCGGCGAACTGGACGCGCTTCGGCGCGACGCGCGCGCAACAGATCCTCGCGAGCTCGTTCGCATCGATCGTTGTGTGGCGCGAGCGCCGCGCACGACGTGAACGGGTGGCGGCGCTGCGCGAGCCCGCTCTGCCTGCGGCAGCGAGCGAAGCCGCAGAGGCCGCGTCGGCCGAAGCACCGCGCGCCGCGCAGCGTCCGCGTCCGGTCGGTGCGGGGCCCCATATCGTCGATCATCGCAGCGAACGCAGTGAGGAGCCGCAGCAGGTCGTCTTCACCTTCACCGAGCGGACCTCGTCGGGTCCGTATACCCCGCCGGACGCCGGCACGATCTTCCAACCGCCGCCGGAGGGCGCGCGTCGCTACGACCGCGAGTCCCTGATCATGAACTCGCGCATCCTCGAGAAGAAACTCGCGGACTTCGGTGTACAGGGACGCGTGGTCACCGTGCATCCGGGCCCGGTGATCACGATGTACGAGTTCGAGCCCGCGCCGGGCGTGAAGGTCAATCGCATCACGAACCTGTCGGACGACCTTGCCCTCGCGCTGCGGGCGCTCTCCGTCCGCATCATTGCACCGATCCCGGGCAAGTCGGTGGTCGGCATCGAGGTTCCGAACCCGGACCGCGAGGTCGTCTACATCCGCGACCTGCTCGAATCGAAGAGCTATCGCGCGAGCGCGTCGAAGCTGACGTTGGCCCTCGGCAAGGACATCTTCGGCAACCCGTTGGAAGCAGACCTCGCTGCGATGCCTCACGTGCTGGTCGCCGGCGCCACTGGAACGGGCAAGAGCGTGTTCCTGAACTCGCTGCTGTGCTCGATCCTGTGTCGCGCAACGCCCGACGAGGCGAAGCTCCTGCTGATCGACCCGAAGCTGCTCGAGCTGTCGATCTACGAAGGCATCCCGCACCTGATCGCCGAGGTGGTCACGAACCCGAAGCGCGCGGCCGCCGCCCTCCAGGGCATCGTCCAGAAGATGGAGGATCGCTACCAGCTGATGGCGGCGCTCGGCGTGCGCAACATCGCGCAGTTCAATCGTCGCGTGGACGAGGCACTGGCCGCGGGCGAGAAGACCTTTCGGCTGCGCCTCAAGCCGGGCGAAAGCGAAGGGCGGGAAGTCCCCTTCCAGCGCCTCCCGTACATCGTGGTCGTGATCGACGAGCTGGCGGATCTGATCGTGGTGTCCCAGCGCGACGTCGAGGAGTCGCTGCAGCGGCTCGCGCAGATGGCGCGCGCGTCGGGCATCCATCTGGTGCTGGCGACCCAGCGACCCAGCGTGGACGTGCTCACCGGTGTGATCAAGGCGAACTTCCCGGCGCGCATCTCGTTCCAGGTCTCCTCGAAGACGGACTCACGAACCATCCTGGACCAGGGTGGTGCCGAGCACCTGCTCGGCCAGGGCGACATGCTGTTCCTACCGCCGGGCACCTCGAAGCTCCAGCGCGTGCACGGCTCCTTCGTGTCCGAACGGGAAGTGACGAAGCTGGTCGAGTACCTGCGTACGCAGGGCACACCCCGATTCGAAGAAGATCTGATCCGCGTTCGCGAGGACGGCGAGGCGCTCCTGCAGCGCGACGGCGAAACGGACGAGCACTACGACCTCGCCGTTCAGATCGTGGCCGAGACTCGGAACGCCTCCATCTCGTACATCCAGCGTCGACTCAAGGTCGGGTACAACCGCGCCGCGCGCATGATCGAGCAGATGGAGCGCGAGGGTGTGGTGGGGCCCCAGATCGGGGTGAGGCCGCGCGAGGTGTTCGTGGCCCCGATCGGCGGAGACGCCGATGTCGAATAGAAGTGCCGGCGGCCTCTGGCTGCTGGTGCTCGCTCTGATCACGGCTTCCGTCGCGCGTGCGGACGGTGCTGAGCCGACGGACTGCGCGAAGGAGATCGCGGCGCGGGTCCAAGCCCGCTACGACGGCGTCGAGGATCTCGAAGCGCGTTTTACCCAGCGCAGCCGGAGCGTCGCGCTGGGCGGCGCTGCGCAGGAGTTCGAGGCGAGCGGCGTGGCGGTCTTTGCGAAGCCCGGCCGGATGCGTTGGACCTACGACAAGCCCGAACCCAGCCTGGTCGTGAGTGACGGCCAGACGCTATGGATCTACGACCCCGCTGCCCGAGAGGTGCAGGAGTTCCCCGTCGGCGAGGGCTTCCTGTCGGGGACGGCGGTGCAGTTCCTGCTGGGCGAGGGCCGTATCCTGGACGCCTTCGACGTGCAGGCCGAGCAGTGCACTGGGCAATCCGTGCGCTTGCTGTTGCGACCCCGCGTGGACGCGACCTACGAGCTGCTCGAGCTGCTCGTGGCTCCGAAGACCGGCGATGTACGCGGGACGGCCGTCGTGGACCTGTTCGGCAATCGAACCGACGTGAGCTTCGAATCGCTGCGGGTCGATCGCCACCCCGACCCTTCACGCTTCCACTTCGAGGCCGAAGCGGGCGTGCGCGTGTTGCGCGCGCCCGAGCCGCCGGGCGGCGACAGACCCCGATGAGCGAAGCACCCCCGTGCCGCAATTCTCGGCGGAGCCGTCGGAAGACCCGACCGCAGCGTCGGAATTCCGGCAACTCCGACGCAGATCGGACGCAGCGAGCGACGCCCCATGGCGCGCCGGCCGTGCGCAATTCCACCCGACCCTGGGCCCGGCCCCGCCGCTCGCATGAACTGCGAACAAGCCGAGCGCCGATCGCAGGTTTCGAGCGCGTTTGCTGACCGCGGAGCGTTGACACCCCCGGGATGCCTCATTAGACTCGTTTCGAAAACCCTCCTAAAAACAGGAGCTTGGCCGATTCGCGGGTGCGATGGGGCAATCTCGAAGGGGTCCGGCGATCACACGATCGCGGTGGAGTTCCCAGCAACTTGGTCGAATCACCGCTTGTCAGAAATGCTCGAAAGGCTGGCGACCTGCGGCTCCTTGCTTCGTGAGAGTTGCGTGCGGTTCGCAGCCCCTGGAGCCGAAAGGGCAGTCGATCGATCGCGGCATGGGCCTTGCACGCTGGCTGAGTGACCTCGGAATGCAGAACGAGGTCCTGCAGGAGAGCGAGCGATGAGCGAGTTCGATTCCGAGTCCGGGCGCCGTGGCTTCGTTCGGGACGTGATGCGACGAATTTCGCCCACTGGTGCGCGGCCGGGGGAAACCCCCGAGCCCGAAGCCGGGCGAAATCCCGTTCGCAGCCTGCAGGACGACCTGGAAGACCTGCGCGAGGCGTTGCGCTTCTTCGGTGGGGATTCCGCTGAATTCCGGCGCCGTCTCGATCGTGTGCTCGCGGAGTACGACGCACTACGGCGGCGGCAGCACCTGCTGCGGGATCAGGTCGGCGATGCGGAGCGCCAGAACGAGAAGCTGGTGGGTGCGCTTCAGGAGGCCAAGCAACAGATCGAGCTCCTCAAGGAGGAGGTCGACAAGCTCTGCGCTCCGCCCAACAGCTACGGCGTTTTCATGCGCGCGAACAAGGACGGCACCGCGGAGATCGTCGTCGAAGGCAAGCAGATGCGTGTGAACGTCCATCCCGACGTCGATACGAGCCGCTTCGAAGACGGCCAGCTCGTGCTGCTGAACGAGGCCTTCAACGTCATCGAAGGCGCAGGCTTCACGCAGCGCGGCGAGATCACCTCGATCGTCGACATGCTCGGAGACGGGCGCGCAATCGTCCTCGGCCACACCGATGAAGAGCGCGTCGTCACCTTGTCGGAGCCGCTGCGCCGCGAGCGGCTCAAGGTTGGCGATCACATCCTGATGGATCCGCGCACGCAATACGGCTTCGAGAAGATGCCGAAGTCGACCGTCGAGGAAGTCGCGCTCGAGGAGGTTCCGAACGTCACCTACGAGCAGATCGGCGGTCTCGGCGAGCAGGTCGCGATCCTACGCGACGCGATCGAGCTGCCCTATCTGCACCCGGACGTCTTCGCCGAGCACAAGCTCCGCCCGCCGAAGGGCATCCTGCTCTACGGCCCTCCGGGCTGCGGCAAGACGTTGATCGCGAAGGCCGTCGCGAACGCACTCGCGAAGCGCATCGAGGAGCGAACCGGCAATCAGACCCCGGCCTACTTCCTCAACGTGAAGGGCCCCGAACTCCTGAACAAGTACGTCGGCGAGACAGAGCACAAGATCCGCGAAGTCTTCAAGCGCGCCCGCGAGAAGGCCAGCGAGGACGTGCCGGTCGTGATCTTCTTCGACGAGATGGACTCCCTGTTCCGCATGCGCGGATCGGGCATCTCCTCGGACATGGAGGCGACCGTGGTCGCCCAGTTTCTGTCCGAGATCGATGGTGTCGAGTCGCTCAAGAACGTGATCGTGATCGGCGCCAGCAACCGGCAGGATCTGATCGACCCCGCTGTGCTCCGGCCCGGGCGCCTAGACCTCAAGGTCAAGGTCAACCGACCGGACAAGCAAGCCGCCTACGAGATCTTCACCAAGTACCTGACCGCGGATCTTCCGTTCCACAACGAGACCCAGGAGCGCTACGGCAGCGATCGCGGCAAGATCGTCGACGGTATGCTGCGCGACACGATCGATCGCATGTACTCGACGAGCGACGACAACAAGTTCCTCGAGGTCACCTACGCCAAGGGCGAGCGCGAAATCTTCTACTTCAAAGACTTCTCGAGCGGCGCGATGATCGAGAACATCGTTGCGCGCGCGAAGAAGATGGCGGTCAAGCGCTTGATCGATCACAACGAACGGGGCATCCGGTTGGAAGATCTGCAGCAGGCGGTGCGGGACGAGTTCAAGGAGAACGAGGATCTCCCGAACACGACGAATCCCGACGATTGGGCGCGGATCTCCGGTCGCAAGGGCGAGCGCATCATCAACGTCCGTACGCTGATCACCGGAATCAGCCGGAAAGAGCGGACGATCGAGAACGTGGACTCCGGTCAGTATCTGTAGGTCGGAGTCGGGGCCGATCTCTCGTCTTCCCGGGGCACCGAGTGGAGCAGCTTCATGGCGATTCCCAAGGTGATGGGGACGGAGATCGAGTACGGGATCACGGTCACCAACGACCGTGATTTCGATCCCATCTCGAGCTGCGTGCTGCTGGTCAACGCGTACCGCGAGGAGCGCGCGGCCCGGATCCTCTGGGACTACGACCAGGAGAACCCGCTCGCCGATGCGCGCGGCTTCCAGGTGGACGGCGAGAAGTACACGCCGAACCAACAGGAGAACATCGCCCGCAACAAGACGCTCGAGAACGGGGCGCGTTACTACGTCGACCACGCGCATCCGGAGTACTCCTGCCCGGAGGTGACCAACCCGCGCGATCTCGTGATCCACGAGCGGGCGGGCGAGCGCATCGTCGAAATCTCCCGCCGCGAAGCCTGTGCGCTGCTGCCGGAAGGCATGCAGATGCTGATCCACAAGAACAACAGCGATCACAAGGGCAACAGCTACGGCTCGCACGAGAACTACCTGATGGACCGCCGCACGTCCTTCAAGCAGATCGTCGAGCACCTGATGCCCTTCTTCGTCACGCGGCAAGTCTATTCGGGTGCAGGAAAGGTCGGCAGCGAGAACCGGGCGCACCGCTGCGCGTACCAGCTCTCGCAACGCGCGGACTTCTTCGAGACCGAAGTGGCGCTCGACACGATGGTGAAGCGCCCGATCGTCAACACGCGGGATGAGCCCCACGCCGATCGCGAGAAGTACCGCCGGCTGCACGTCATCGTCGGCGACTCGAACATGAGCGAGTACACGATCTGGCTACGGCAGGGTGTGACCGCGTTGGTGCTCGCCATGATCGAAGATGGCGCCGTGAGCCGCGACCTCTCGCTGCGAGATCCGGTGCGTGCCATCAAGGACGTCTCCCACGACCCGAGCTTGAAACAGACGGTCGAACTCCAGAACGGGAGGCGCCTGACCGCCGTACAGCTCCAGGCCGAGTACCTGGAGCTGGCCCAACGCTACGCGGCGAGCCGTCAGCTGGAGCCCTGGTACGCAGAGGTGCTGAAGGAGTGGGAGACCACGCTTGCGGCCCTCGCGCGGAATCCCCTGGAGCTCGCCGATCGCATCGACTGGATCATCAAGAAGGTCATGATCGAGCGCTTCATGGATCGGAAGGGGCTCGATTGGGAGGCCGCACAGGTCCAGATGATGGACCTCCAGTACCACGATCTGCGGCCCGAGAAGGGTCTGTATCATCTGCTCGAGCGACAGGGCCAGGTGCGACGCATGGTGACAGACGCCGAGATCATGAGAGCGATCACGGAGCCGCCGGAAGACACACGAGCCTACTTCCGCGGTCACTGTCTCAAGCGCTACGGAGACCAGGTGTTCGGCGTCAACTGGGATTCGATCTCGTTCGGCATCGGCGACGAGCCGATCAAGCGAGTGCTGATGGCCGAGCCGCTCAAGGGGTCGAAGGCTCACGTTGCCGACCTGCTCCACCGTTCCAAGGACGCGGCCGAGCTCGTCAGAAACCTGCGTGCCTGAGGCCGGGAGGAAGAACCAATGTCCGAGTCACAGCAGAAGCAGAAGAGCGGGGGCGGCGGCGAGGGCGGCGAGTCGGGGGCTTCCGGCGACGGCGCCAAGAAGCTTGCGAAGAAGGGCGAGGCGCTCAAGGAAGAGATGGACTCGCTGATGGACGAGATCGACGAGGTTCTCGAAGAGAACGCCGAGGAGTTCGTGAAGAACTACGTCCAGCGCGGAGGCGAGTAGCCGCGTCCGACGGCCGTGCTCCGAAGGCGCACTGAGGGAGGCGGCAGTCAGGATGGGGGGGTAGGTGCGGTTCTGGGATGGATACAAGGGCTCGAGCTTCCTCGAGTTGCTGGCGATCGAGCACCCGCACTTCGAGCCCGACGTGCGGCGCTGGTTCGACGAGCTGGGCCAGCTGCCGGCCACGGCGCACGGTACGACCTGCATCGGGCTGCGCTTCGCCGACGGCGCGCTGGTGGCCGGCGATCGCCTCGCGACGATGGGCTACCAGGTGGCCTCGCGCGACATTCAGAAGGTCTACGCCACCGACGGCTACTCGATCATGGCGATTGCCGGCGCGGCCGGCCCCGCGATCGAGATGGCTCGCCTGCTCGGCATCCAATTCGAACACCACGAGAAGATCGAGGGAGAGCCGCTCGAGCTCGAGGGCAAGGCCAACACGCTGTCCCAGCTGATTCGGCAGAATCTGCCGGCGGCGATGCAGGGGTTGGTGGTGGTTCCCATCTTCGCCGGCTTCGACCTCCGCCGCCGTACCGGACGCGTGTGGCGCTACGAGGTCACCGGTGGACGCTACGAGGAGCGGGAGTTCGACGCCGTCGGCTCCGGCTCGATCTTCGCGAAGGAGTCGCTGAAGAAGAGCTTCCGCGTCGATGCCACCCGTGACGAAGCGATCCGGATGGCGCTCGAGGCGCTCAAGGATGCAGCCGACGAGGACCGCGGCACCGGCGGCGTCGATCTCGAGCGAGGCATCTATCCGACTCTCAAGACCTGCACGGTCCGCGGTATCGAATCCGTCTCCGACGAAGAGATCGCTCGCGCGCATCGCGAAGTGCTCGAGCTCCGGCGTCGACCGGTGGAGGCGTAGCGCATGGCCTTCCCGTTCTACGTCAACCCGGAGCAGATGACCCAGGACAAGGCCGAGTTCGCCCGGAAGGGCATCGCTCGAGGCAAGTCGATCGTCACGATGGAGTACGCGGGTGGCATCCTGATGGTGGCCGAGAATCCGCTGCGCCTCCAGAAGCTCGGGGAGATCTACGATCGCATTGGCTTCGCGGGCGTAGGCAAGTTCAGCGAGTTCGACCGCCTCCGGAAGATGGGAATCCAATGGGCTGACGTGGAGGGCTATCGCTTCAGCCGAGATGATGTCCGAGCCAAGGCGCTCGCGAACTTTTACTCGCAGGCCCTCGGCGAAGAGTTCACGCGCTCGAACAAGCCCTTCGAGGTCGAGATCGTCGTGGCCGAGGTGGGCGACGATGGACTCGCTGGCAACGAGAGGAACGCGCTCTACCGCGTCGGCTTCGACGGCACGATCCAGGATCAGGAGGGCTACTGCACGATCGGTGGCAGTGTGGACAGCCTCCAGGCGCATCTCGCAGCCAACTACCGCCAGGGCCTTTCGCTGCGGGACGCACTGCGCCTCGGACGCGACACGTTGCAGCGGGCCGATAACGGTCAGGCCGACCTGGCAGCGTCCAAGCTCGAAGTGGCCGTGCTCGATCGCACGCGCGCCGGGCGCCACTTCCGTCGCATCGCCCCCGAAGAGATACGCGAGCACTTGACGCGCTGATCCGACCCCCTGGGGGCTGGGCACTCATCGTTCGCAAGCCGATGAGTCGCGCCGACCTGTAGATCGCACGCAAGCTGCGATCCGTACCTGCCGATATCGGAACGGCTACATTCGGCCAAGCCGGGGCACGCGAGTTGCAGAAGCGAATCTACGGGGTCGAGACCGAATACGGCATCATCTTCACGCCTGAAGGGCGGAAGACGCTTCCCGTGGAGAAGGCGATCCGCTTCTTGTTCGAGAAGCTGATCACCACCGAGCACTTCCTCAACGTCTTTCTCGAGAACGGCGCCCGCTTCTACCAGGACACGGGTTGCCACCCCGAGTACGCGACACCCGAGTGCGCCTCGCCGCGCCAGCTGATCGTGTACGACAAGGCGGGCGAGCGAATCCTCGAGGAGCTCCAGGACTACGCCGAGGAGAAGATCCGCGAGGAGCGCATCGGCGGGAAGCTCTCGATCTTCAAGAACAACACCGACTTCGTCGGCAACAGCTACGGCTGCCACGAGAACTACCTGGTCGACCGCGACGTCGACTTCTACTACCT
>Ga0247727_10002581_pt1 | contig 41123 bp, 1 predicted proteins | sample WisWelCaveWW1625_FD_202498 | JGI IMG/M metagenome (GOLD analysis project Ga0247727, IMG submission 202498) | Biofilm microbial communities from Wishing Well Cave, Virginia, United States - WW16-25 | ecosystem: Environmental > Aquatic > Deep subsurface > Groundwater > Cave microbial mat | place...
CCCCGGAATCCCCCGGAATCCCCGGAATCCACCCGGAATCCCGGAATCCACAACTTTTGGGCCAGAGCCCGTGCGCGCAAGCGACCTTTTGGGTCCAGCTCGCCCAATTGCGCCACAGTCTCCTGGCGGACCTTCCTTCCGGTCCGAACGGATCGCACCAATCGCCAATACGTGTGCGTTTTCCCGTCCTTCCTGCGGATGCTGTGGCGCAAGTACATGCCAATAGAAAACCATTCTTCCGTCGGAAAAACAAGAGACTTGGTCGGCACTACATTCCCTTTTCACCGCCAAAAAGACAATCCAACAACCACAACGCAGTTATTCGCGTTTTCTAGGCAAAAGATTTCTGAAAACAGGGGGGAACTGCGGAAGTTGGGCTAATTTCGGCCCCGCGGATGCTAATTGTCACTTCCGTCCGTGTGGTAAACGAGCAGGCTTTTCCTGGCAATTCTATTGAGGGGAAATGATCAACATCAATTACTCCAGGTTGGAAAAGCGCATTATAACGGACTTAAATAGACTTGTTACATAAGCAACATCATTCATTTGCATTTCAGTTACTCAGAATTTAGCCTTTGTTTACAACTCCATAATGTTTTGTTAAGACGCGGCCGCTATAATTGGAGAGGTCATGACGCACCTTTCCTTGGGGGGAAAAACCATGCAAGACCAACTCACAGCGTTCCGTCGCGCGTTGTTCGCGCCGATTCCGCGCACGCCGCCCGTCGAAAAATTCCTGCCCCGCCTCGAAACGCTCCGACGGGCGACGGCGTTGGCCCTGGCCATCGTGCTGTTCCATTCCCAAGTGCTGTGCGCCGGCGCGACCAGCCTCCCCCTCTGGCCGTCCGCCTCCGCCCACGGAACGGTTTCCCGTCCCGGGTTCCTGGCGCGTCTGATTTCCCGCATCGGCGGCAAAGCGAAACAGGCCCCCTACCTGTTCCGCGACAGCATGACCAGCGATCGCCGCCGCCTGCTTCGCCCCGAGGAAGAATCCGGCGTTTCCCCCGACACCCTCAAGCGCCTGGAAAGCGCCCAGGACGGCCGGGCGGACATCGCCGGCCAGAACCAGTTGAACACGGGTTTCCGGGACCTGGAGAACGCCCGCCGGCCGGATTACGCCACCGGGGCCGGCGCCCTGGGCCAGATCAACGAGCTGGAGAAAGCCCTCACCCCCGCGGACCTGGCGGCGAAATCCATCCAGGAAGTGATCGAGGCCGTTCGGACCAAAATGAAGAACCTGTTCGGCCAAGGATCCGAATTCAAATTCCACCTCAACAAGAATTTCGACGGCACCTACTCCCGTTCGTATTTGATCAACGGCCAGGTCCAGCGGATCTTGAACGCCAAGGCCCGGAACCCCCACGGCATGGCCACCGTCTCCAACAGCGCGGACATGACCTACAACCGGTCGGGCCTGCTGATTTCCATGAACATCGAAACCTTCAACATGCAGGGCCGCCGCGCGTACACGGAACGCAAGATGTCCTACCACGAAAACTCGAAGGCCATGGTGCCGGACGCCCAGCGGATCAAAACCCTGGACGAAGTGACGATCACGCCCACGGGCGAGACGAAGACGCTTTCCCGCTCAGACATGGCCTACGATCGCAAGAACAACCTGCTCCGGTTCAACGAAAAATCGACGGACGAGAACGGAGTGACGACGGACCGCTGGTGGTGGGGGGCCGGCTACGACGACAACAAGAACATTCTGGGCTACCGCGAACTGTCCCGGACCCGCGGCATCGACACCTACGTCGAATGGACGGCCGGCGGCTACACCGCCAACCCGGAATGGACGGGGAAGAAAGCGGGCGACACCGACGACTGGGGCCGCCCATCGCACTTTTTGACCGGCTACACGAAGAAGACCCACGACGGCGACGGCGCCGAACAAACCGACATTTACAAGAACATGACGTACAACAAATATTCGAACATGACGCATTTTGACCGGACGGCCGCCTATTCCAAGGACAAACTGTCCCGAATCGTCTGGGACGGCGGGTATGACCAATACGGTCGGGTCACCGATTACAACCAGGTGACCACCGATTCCTTCGGCCACACGCAGCGTCTGGAGTTCCGCAAGGGCGAATACACCCCGGACGACGACATGGCGTCCTACAGCGAAACGGTCACGGAGGACGGGCTCACCCGGGAACGTCAGTTCACCAGCGGGACCTACGACACGAAGCACAACATGATCCGCTACAGCGAGCGGATCATTGATCACGCCAAGCGCGTTTCCGACCGGGCATGGACCGCAGTCGGCCGCGACTTCGGCTACGACAAGGGGATTTTGCAGGGCTACGAGGAAATCACCACGTACCCCAGACTGACGGTCAAAAACACCGTCACGGGCATCACCTACAACCCGCTCTGGCGCCGCAACGGCTGGCGGGAGGTCAAAGTCAGCAACGGGATTGAGACCAACGGACAGCCGGTCGACGTCACGCTCACCACCGTAACGACGGCCAAACCCGAGGTCCTGGAAACGGGCCGCGAACCCAAGGACGTTGAGTTGGGCATCGTCATGATCAAGAAACGGGTCACCGACAGCGCCTCGGTCCAGACGGTCGAAGGCCGGGACAACGGCATCGGCAAATTGTTGCGCCAATTGACCGTCACCACCACCCGGACGGACATGACCACCCAGGGTGATTTCCTCGAAACCCGCCGCACCACCGGCGCCGCGGACGGCAAGGATCTGGACATCGAGATCAAAACCCACCGGACCGGCTCGATCCTGGACGGCTTCGGCCGTCCCGTGACCTTTAACGAAGAATCCATCCAGGACGGCCGGACCTCCACCTGGACCCAGCGGACGGTGGACAAAATCGTCTACAACATCGACGGCAACATGATCGCGATCCACGAAACGAATAAAAACGCCCTGGGCGTCAACGGGGACATCACCCGCTCCCACATGGCCTACGACCCACAAAACCGCCTGGAAAGTTACCGCATGGTGACCGACAACGTGGCCGATGGCATCCACGCGGGGTCCACCGTGGACCGGTCCGGCATCGGCTACAACGCCCTGTCCGACGTCACCGTCTATCACGAAGTCGTGGCCCGCCTGGGCAGCACGGTCATCGACACCCAGGACTGGCGCGGCCAATACAACGTGCTGGGGTTGGTCATCGGCTCGACCCAGAAGACGCACAAACTGGGCGAAACGGTCGTCGACGGCATCCTTCAGAAATTGGACGTCATCGAACACGCCAGCACCTACGGCATGAAATACACCCGCGACGGCGTCTCCCTCGTCTCCTACAGCGAAGAATCGGAGACGACAGCCACCCCGGGCCTCCTCGAGATCACCACCTTCAACGACGCGTCCCACGACGAGTACGGCCGCGTGTCGTCCTTCCACCAGGTCACCCGGCGGGTTTCCCAGACCGCCGTGAGCCGCGATGCCGAAGGCCATGCGGTCATTGACGGTTCCGCCGCCACCTTCGACTCGATCGCCACGGTCGACCGGTCCGACGCCACCTTTGACGTCCTCGGCAACTTGACCGGCTACACCGAACGCACCGCCCTGGCCGATGGGCGGGGCCGCCCCGCGGGGGGAAGCCTCCTCCACCGGGACCACATGGTTTTCCACCCCATGGGCCAGCTCCTTTCCTATAAAGGGGACGAATCGCGGCTTGATTCCCCCGACGTCACCGCCGCCATCACCTGGGACGGCCGCTACGACCCCCTGGGACGCTCCGCCGGTTTCACCGAAATCCGGACGGAAAACTTGGCCGGCGGCCTCCAGGGCCTCGTGACGGTCACCACCCGCGACGGCGTGTCCTACAACGACCTCGGCCACGTCCGTCGTTACACCGAATCCTCCAACCGATCCGACGCCCCGGAACTCACCAACGTGGCCACGTGGTCCGCCGCCTTGTACGACAGCCGCGGCAACGTCAGAGATTCGGTTGAAACCGTCGGAACCTCCGGCCGAACGACCCTCGGCGTCTTCGACGCGACCAAAACGACCCGCCGTTCCGCAGTGGACGTGGACGACCAAGGCTTGACGCGCGCTTTCCGCGAAACGGTGTGGGATTCCTCCCAACCGGACGCCCTGAGCGTCACCGATCGCCAATCCTCGGACTACGATCTCTTGGGGCGGGACATGGGCTCCGTCTCCTTTCGCCACGAACAGGGCCGCACCGTTACCCCCGACGCCGACGACGTGCCCCAGACCATGGTTCTGGATAAATGGACGACGGTCGTTCAGTCCGGCCGAAACTACAACGACGTCGGCCAACTCACCGCCTCCAGCGAATTGAGTTTTGACGGCGACGTTCTTTCCGTGGGCGGTGTCGCCACCGCCTGGAACGCTTTGACCGGTGCCCAACGGGCGTCCCTTTGGTCGGGCGCGCTGATCGCCGATGAAATGGTCACGCTGTCCTCCCGAACCGGCATCGCCTACAACGGCCGCGGGCTTCCCACCGATTACAACGACTCCACCCGGGAACTCTCCACGTCCTTGGACCACCTGCGCACGGTCGAACACCGCGGCGTGGCCTACAACGCCCTGGCCCAGGCCGTTGATTACACCGACACGGTCCGCGACAATCTCACTCCCGACGTCGCCGAAACCACCCGGGTGCGGGCCATCGGCTACAACGGGTTCGGGCAGATGGTTTCGAACCACGAGACCAAATCCCACAAGACCGGCGACTTCGTTTCCACCGTTGAAACCGGGCGGCGAATGTCCTACGACGCCTCCAACCGTCTGCACACCGAGCACACCGAGGGGGTCAACGCCCAGGGCGTCGCCTCGGACCGCCTCTACACCGTCGTCGCCTACAACGGGTTCGGCCGCCCGTCGTCGGAAACCGCCAAGACCGTTCAATCGGCCGAGGCTGGCGTCGACGTTGTGACCGGCGCTGAAGTTTCCGGCTTCAATATTTCCACCCAGGTCGATAAAACCGGCCTCTTGTACGACGAACGGGGGCGCCCGGCGGCCTCCCGGGAAACGAAAAAGTCCAGCGACAAATCCAGCGTGACGCTGGTGACCGATTGGAAGGCCACGGCCATCAACGCCAACAACCAGGTCGTGGCCTCGGAGGAAGTGCGCCTCGACAAAAATCCGGCGGGGACCCACCGGGTGGAAACCGCCCGGTCCGACATTCGTTACAGCCTTCCGGGCCAGACCCAGTCCTACACCGACACCAGCATCAACGACGCCGACAAAGTCACCGAAATCCTGAATTGGTCGGCCGACGGATTCAACGGCTCCGGGCTCGCCACCGGCCTCCTTGAAGTCCGCCGCCGCGTCACCGGGGGGGATGCGGCCCCCTACGACGTCACCTCCACCCAGCGCAAATCCGGTCTGGTGTACGACGTCTACGGCAACCTTCTCGCCTACAGCCAGGACGCCTCCGCCACGGACAACCCGTCGTTGAAACAATCGTCCAATTGGTCCGGCGCCTTCGACGCCTTCGGCCGCCTGACGCGGTTCGCCGAGAGCACGCACCAGTTCGACAGCGCCGGCGCCTTGGACATCAAAACGTCCACGCGCCGGGAGAAGCTTCAATACGACGACCAAAACCGCACCATCGGCTACGTCCAATACGCCACGGACAAGTACGGCCACGAAAGCGAAAGCCTCTGGGCCGGAGTCAACGACGACCGGGGCCTCCTCGCCGCTTTTGACGAAACGACGACCGATCATCGGAAGAACGTCGCCCACAAAACCCAGGAGGCGATGACCTACGACGCCGCCGCCCGCTCCGCGATGTTCCACCAGACGCTGACCGACCCCCTGGGCAACGTCACCGTCACCGACCGCCGCTCCACCGGCTACGACGCCGCGGGCCTCCTCGGTTCGGTCGTCGAAGACGCCGTGGCCACGGACCTCGCGGGGGTCCGCACCGAAACCCATGCGACCCAATCCCCGATCCTCTACGACGTGAACGGACACGTGGCCCAGCGGCACGACGAGGTGTTTACGTCCGTCTTCGACGCCGACGGCGCCCTGGTTCGCGAAACCAACAAATCCACGGACATGACCGGCGCCCTCTACAACGCCCTGGGCCAGTCCGTTCAATACGGCCAGGCCGCGGTCACGACCAACCCCGCCGGCTCTTTCAATCTTGCCGTCGTCAACGATTTCTCGCTGGGTCTCTACAATGGCAAGGGGGACCTCGTTTCCTCCCGCCAATCCGACGCCCAGCGGGGCTTCAGCATTGAAACCCTGACGCTACCCTCCAATTGGGAGGATTTGGCGCTCAAACCGGAGGAAAGGCTGCTCTGGCTCAGAAACCTCACCTTCGTGGTCGGCGCCGGCAAGGAAAAGAAGAGCATCAACGAACTCCTCGACCTGTTGGCCCCGGGGTCGGAGGGGGAAACCGTTCGCTGGAAGGACCTCTCGTCCGCCGACCGCGTCCGCCTTTTGTCCGAGGGCAAGACCACCTTGAACGGGGAGACATTCCGGCTCGAAAACGCCACCGTCATCTGGGACTTGAACACCACCAACACGTACGACCAATCCGACATGACCTACAGCGGCTACGGCGCCTTGGACGGGTACCGCCGGGCCGGCACCGACAACGGCGTGGCCTACACGCTCGCCTGGAAGGCCCTCGGCTTCGATCGGTACGACCGCGTGCTGGGCTACACCGAGGACACCGCCCGCGACGGCCAGGCGGCCACCCATTTGATCCGCGACAACATCGTCTACGACAACCGTTCCCTGATCGCCTCCTACTGGGACACCGTCCGGAGCGACGCTACGCCGGACCTCGTGACCGTCACCCTGGCCGACGTCACCTACGACGCCCTCAAGCGTCAAACCTTCCTTGATCAGACCGTCTCCCAAACCGCTCTCGACCTTGAGGGGCGCGAACTCAGTATCCGTCAGACCTTGGTCATGGATGGATTCGCCTACGACCGTTTCGACCGCTCCACCAGCTACGACGAAGTTCGTTTCCTGGGCGAAGCGCTGAACTTGGGCGGTCAAAGCCGCGCCTGGAAATCCCTCTCCACCCAGGAACAATCCGACGTCCGCTCGGGCGCGGTCAAAACCACCGATCAACTTGTTTCCACGACCCGGATGTCCGGAATCGCCTACACCACCGAGGGTCGGCAGAAGGGCTACGCCAGCGTCTCCCAGACCCGCGGGGTTTCTTCCACCCCCGCCGGCGCGTTGCCCGGCGCCTCCAACGTGGCCGACGAAGCCTCTCACAACGTTCGCGCCCTCACGTCGTACAACAAGCTCGGGCTGGCCGACGAGTATTGGGAAGGCGCCTCGTCCAACAAGGAACCCGCGGCCCAATCGTTGACCCGCGTCCACGACATCAACTACAACGCCCTGGGCCAGCAGGTCCAGACCATCTCGGACCTCCGGAAAATCGGCATCGATTTGGACCTTTTCCAAACCCTCCTTCGCGACGGAATGGCTTACAACTCCTTTGGCCAGATGATCGGCTACGTCGACCACACCACCCAGAACGGCCTGAATGTCGTCACCGCCGTGATGGACATCGTTTACGACCGGGACGGCCGCATCGCTTCGTCCAAGAGCGTCATGCACAAGGGAGGCGAGGAATTGCGGACGTTCCACAACACCGGGGGGGCGGATTTCACGCCGGCGCAATTGGCGGCTTTCCTGGAAGCGCACCCGGGGAAGTCCGTGGCCGATCTCGTTTCCGAGGGAACCCTTGGATTCGAACGGCGCAAGGTGAACGTCAATGAAACGGTAATTTCCGTCACCGAGGATTTGCGCTACAACGAATTGAACCGGATCATGTCCTCCAAGGAGACCGTGTACAACACGGACGGGACCACCTCGATCAACGCCCTTTCCGATCTTGAATACGACTCCGAGGGGCGTCTGGTCGCCTCGAAGATGTCGAACAAGCAATTCGGCCCGAGCCAACAGCTCCTTTATCGGATGGACGGCAAGGAACTGGACGCGGTCGATCTCTCCGCGCTCCTCAAACGGGAGGACGAAAAAGCCGGCGCCTCCTCGACCGGAACGACCCTCTGGGGACTCCTGGAGAGCGGCCGGATCACCGTGGAAGCCGTTGACGTCGAATTCGAGAAAACCACGGAGACCACCCGCACGGACATTCGTTACAACGAGAACGGTCAAACGGCGCATTACCGGGACGAAACGTCCGATCTCGAGAACCGGATTGAAAAACAAGTGAACGCGGTCGACATGACGTACACTCTCCGGGGTTTCGTCAACACCCAGACCACCCGTTCCCGGATCGACAACACCGACGGAGGCTGGACCGAGTCCACCGGCGTTCTCACCTACCATTACGACAAGGCGACGAACCTTCTCCTGGGCGCCGACACGCTGACGACCTACACCACCCCGCCGCCCCAGGTGTGGACCGACACCGACCAGGACGGGAAAAAGGACACCCTCGTCTGGTTGCCCAAAGTGACCGGCGCCACGCACCAAACCTTCGGCGCGGTGAACGGGCAACTTCGGCTTTTGAATCAGATCTCCGAGCAGAACATCGTCGGCGTCGAGAATCCCGACAAGGCGTTGACCCGCTCGGTCACGCAGTCCTTCTACCAGTACAACGCGCTGGGACGCCTTTTGGGCTCGGTCTCCACGGGCGACACCACCGGCAACGACGGGTTTAACAACGTCAACCGCGGCCGCCTGCAACAGGTGTCCATCGTCATCAACGGGGGCATGAAGACCATTCTCAACCACTCGGACGGCGTGTTGACCACCGCGGAAGGCTCCGAAAACCGGTCCGTAACCGAGGTCGTCTACACCTACGACGCCATGGGCCACGCCACCGGCGCGGTCGGACGCGGATGGACCGAGGGCCAGGAACGCGGTTGGTCGGACCCCGAGCACCTGTGGCACGACGGCTGGACCGACGCGAACAAGAACGGGAAACTCGACCCCGGGGAGATCGATTCCACCGCGGCCGACGGCGTGGCCCAGGCCTCGGAAGTCGAATGGGTCGACGCCAACGGCAACGGGGTCGACGACGCGGGCCGCACGGTCGACACGGGCACGTCGCGCGGAACGATTGTCCAGGATTACGCCGTCTTTGACCAGGACGTTCGGATGATCCGCGCCACGACGACCAGCCATCAGGTGTCCGCGGCCGGCCACGAAACGGATCAAACCGTCGACTACGCCTACGACACCGCCGGCCGTCTGATCGGGGCCACGTCCCAGGGCAACAACCACACCGTCTCCAAGGGATGGACCGACACGACCGTTCCGCCCGACGGTGTCAACGACGAGTTGATGACCATCGGCGAGACGACGGGGTCCTTCATTCAAAAGTTTTTGATCATCCAAGGCAACGCCAAGGTCTGGGAAACCTCGAGCACCAGCAACACCGCGAACATCAACGGCGGGCGCAGCTCGAGCGAGATGACGACCACCTACTCCTACGACGCCAACGGGCAGGTGATCGGCGCCGTCGGTAAGGGCCGTTCGGCCGGCACCGACATGGGCTGGTCCGACACGGACGATCCGCCGGACGGGAAAGTGGACGCCCTCATCGTCGCGAACCAGAACCAGTCCGTTGTCTCACAGGAGTTTAAGGTCATCAACGGCCAGGCCCGCGTGGTCCGGACCGTCACTGATTCGCTCGCCGTCGATCCGAAGACCGGCCTGCCCATCGCGGAGGGCAAGGACCGCTACAACCATTCCGTTTCCACCGCTCTCAACGTTTACGACGGCCAGGGGAATTTGGCGGCCGCCAACGGAAACACGGTTTTCAACTCGGCGAGCCGGGTGGCCAGCCAGCCCGACCCCGACACCTACCTGGAGGACACCGTCAACCCGCCTTCGGGCGCCCCGGCGACGCCCACCTCGCCGTCCGTTGAATGGCACGCCGTGACCACCTCCGGCATGAGCCGGCAATCCTTTGTCGTTCTGGGCGGTCAGGCGCTGGTGGGCCGTAGCTTTACGCAGTCCCACACGCCGGCCGGCGTGACGGTCTCCGATACAACCAGCGAGGTCAACAATCGGTATGATTCCGCCGGTCTCCTCGTTTCCGCCACCGGGGTGTCGCACACCTCGAGCGCAACCGAACTTCACACCGATGCCCCCGCCCCCGCAGGCCCGCTCGCCTCCATCGCGGCGTCGCTGGGTTTCGGGTCCAACGGAACGGACGTTCGCAAGCAATACACCGAATCCACGACTCAGAACACCTACGCCGTGATCGCCGGGCAGTCGGTGGTCGTTCTAGCCGTTACCACGTCGGACGCGTTGACCGGGCTGGGAGCGAAGGATCCCGATCCCGTGACCTCCACCCGCACCACCAGCCGCGTTGATTACACCTACAGCAACGTCGGGCTTTTGCTCGGCGCCTCGGCCTTTTCGGAAAGCCGCACGACCACCATGGTTTTGAGCGACGGATCGCCCCTGGCGGCGGTCAGCACCGCCCAAACCCGAAGCCGCTACACCGTCATCAACGGCCAGGCGCAGGTGAGGGATTCCTCCACCGATTCCCATTCGGAAGGTTCCGGCGGCGCCACCATCACCGACAACGCCTCGGCCACGTACTACCGGTACGACCGGGAAGGTCACTTGATCGGGGCCTTTGGGCAGGGCGAAGGGACGACGCGGCAACTGGTCGGCGATCACGGCGGCACGGCCACCCAGGTCACCACCAGCAAATCGACTCAACATTACGGCGTCTTCTGGGGCCAAGCCATGGTGACCAAAACGGTCACCAGCGCCGCGACCGTCTCCAACGGGGGGACCGTCAACACCATCTCGGTTTCGACGATTCGGAACGACTACAACGGTTTAGGACAATTGATAGGCGCTTCGGGCCGGACCCACGCCGAGACCTCCATGAAGGTCTTGACCACGACGTTGGACTCGACGGGCGCGACCAAAATCGAAACCACGATCCAAAAAACCGTTTCCGACACCGTCAACCGCTACGTCATCATTCTGGGGCAGGCGTTGGTGGCCCAATCCACCACCCATTCCTCGGGGCAACAGGGCGCCACGGCGACGGGGTCGACCTCCCAGGTCAACTATCGGTACAACGAGCTGGGCCAATTGGTCGACACCGCGGGGTTCAGCGGTTCCAATTCCTCGACGGTCGTTTGGAGCGACCTGGACGCCGATGACAGCTGGGACCCGAACGAATCCTTTACCACGCCCAGTTGGGCGCAAACCAAGAACTCCTACCGGATCCTCTGGGGTCAGGCGGTGGTCTTGCAGACCAAATCCATTTCCGGGTCCCAAGTGGCGGACAACGTCATGGGCTCGGCCACCCAGATGGACTACGTATACGATTCCCGCGGCGTCCTGATGAGCGTGTCCGCGCCGGTGTACAGCCGGGGGAAAGAGTTGGTTTGGGGAAAAGACAAGGACGGCGACGGCAAGTGGACCCGGGACCCCGACAACCCGGACATTGACGAATCCGTCGAACAAACGACCATCACCGCGACGACCAATGTCTACAAGGTCATCTGGGGCCAGGCCATGCTGATGGGGACTTATTCCAACAGCATCGTTCAAGTCCCCGGCACGACCACGTACCAATACGCCGCGGGGCGCTACTCGAACAACGCCGACGGTCAGCTGATCGGCGCGTCGGGCTCCGGTTATTCCACCTCCTACACGCCCACCGATGACGAACACGTCGTCGTCACCCACTCCACCAGCGTCAACACGCACGGCGTGTTCGCCGGCCAGGCCCTGGTGACCGCCACCCTGTCCCACGCCGAATCCTACTCCAACTTCGACGACGCGGCGCTCGTTGAAGCGGCCGAGCGTTACGGGATTTTCGGTAAACGGGCCATGCCCGAGATGCCGGACGCGGGAACCGGGACGGTGGACGAAAAATTCAACGGGTTTGCGGGCGTTTGGACGTTGCGAGCGGAGGAATTCAGCCGCTTCGCCGGCCTGGGCCACTTCTTCAACACCGCGACGACGGTCAGCGTGTCGGTGGACGACAACCTGATGACCAACACCTACAACTCCCTCGGCCAGCTGATCGGCGCTTCGTCCAAGAACACCACGGTCCAAAACATCCACAACGCCGACCTGACGGTGATCCCCACGACCGTCAACACGGAAAACCTCTACGTCGTCCTGCTGGGCCAGGCCCGGTTGCTGGAGACCTTCTCCCAAAGCGTCACGCGGACGGACAACAGCCTCACCACCACGCCCAACCGCGTTCGCTACGAATACAACAACCAGGGGCAATTGATCGGCGCCACAACGGTCCATGTGCCCGGTGAAATGGGCGTCCGGATCACCTTTAACAGCGATGACACTGAAACCGAAACCAAAACTAAAATCGAAACCGAAACCAAAACCGAGATCGAGGTCGATAACACCTACGTCATCCTGAACGGGCGGGCCGTCGTCTCCAAGTCGCTCACCCAGTCCACCACCGCCTCGGGGGCCGACACCACCGTCAATCTTGAGGAAACGACCTACTCGTACAACGAAGACGGCCAAGTGTCCGGGGCGAGCGGGCGGACCCTTTCCTCCCGGACCGAATCCAAGGTCAAAGACAAAGACAAGGACGGCGCCGAAAAAGTAATCGTGACCGTAGGCGATCCCGAGCGCGCGGGCCTAACCGTCTTCAAGGTCGTCTGGGGCCAGGCCTTGGTCATCCGCGTGGACACCTGGCAGACGACCTACTCGGGCTATGACGGAAGTGATCTCGCCGATTCCGCGGTGGAAACCTACACCCATTCCGTCACGGAGAACCAATACAACAGCGTGGGGCAATTGACTGACACCACGGGCTGGAGCGAAGGCTTCACCATCACCCGGTACACCGCCGGCACCCCCGATGTGCCCATCGCACGGGAATTGCGCCAGGAGTTCTCGGCCGAAAACATTTACGTGGTCCGGGCCGGCCAGGCCTTGATCATCGACAGCATCACCAGAAGCCGATCGGCGATGGGCGCGACGACCATCCTGTCCATCAGCCGCGTTCATTACGATTACAATCTCAAGAATCAACTCTCGGCCGCCTCCGGGACCTCCTCGGCCGATTCGACCCAGGAAAACAGCGACACGTCGCTCCAGCTTTCCCACAGCGACACGACCTCCTCGTACGTCATCCGCTACGGCAAGGCCATCGTCGTGGAATCCGTCACGACGACCAGATCCCGGGTGGACACCCGCACCGCGGCGGACCGGGCCGCCGGAGTCGGCGAAACCGGCAACGCGATCAACGAGACCACCGCCCACTCGGTGGTCCGCTTTGATGTCAACGCCTTGGGGCAGGTGACCGGCGCCTTAGGGTCCGGCGACAGCCGGACCCTGACCGGCGTGTTCACCGATTCAAACCGCAACGGGCTGTGGGACAAGGGCGAGGAGTCGGTCGCCGTGAACACGTACGAAATGCGTTGGGGCCAAGCCGTTTTGGCCGTGACCGATACCCGGACCACCACCACCTCGGGGGCCACCAACTCGCTGAGCGTGAGCCAGATGACCTACCGGTACAACACCAAGGGCCAATTGGTGGCGGCGCAGGGGACCACCGACACGACCACCGATTCGACCAACGCCGACGCTACGGTCACCCGCACCGTCAGCCGGGCCATCAACCTTTACGCCATCGTCTTTGGTCAGGCCCAGATCGTCCGCTCCGAGGTGACTTCCACGACCGGCGCGGGGGCCAGCACGACCGCCTCGACCAATGTGACGGAGTATGCCTACAACGACCTCGGTCAACTGGTGGACGCCCGGGCCTCCGCCGGCTCGACCACCGTCACCACGGCCGCGGACTTCACGGGGGCCACGGACCGGGTCAACCCCGACGGCACCCGCGAACACCTGGTCAAACACGTCGCCCCGGACGGCGCCGTGACCCTGATCTACGAGAAGTTCGACGCCACGGGCAAGCGGATCATGTGGGGAACGGTGACGCGCGGCGGCGGGAGCGCCCGTACGGCCTACAGCTTCATCAGCGGCAAGGACGAATTAGGTAACGACATTGTCGTTTCCGCAGACGTTCCCGAGAACCCCTTCGCCGCCTCCACCGACGCGTTGGAACGCGCGGTGGCGTTGACGAACGTCAGCGCCACGTCTTCCGACTCCTCCACCACCTACCGGATCGTCGCCGGGCAGGCCGTGCCGGTCAAGACGGTGACGACCACCACCTCTTCCAATCTGGGCGTCGTGACCACCAACGTCACGACGATCATGAACACCTACAACCAGCGCGCCCAATTGATCGCGGCCTGGGGCACGGTGCTGGCCGCCTCCACATCTACGTTCTGGAACAACCTAAACGGCGACGGCGTTTGGCAGGGGGACGAAGACGACCGCTCGACCTCCGACTCCAACGGGACCATCGACTACGTCATTTTGAACGGCCAGGCCCTCCAGTCCCACAGCTACATGGACACCGACAGCGTGTCCGGGGCGACCACGTCCCACACCGTGGCGGAGACCTGGTATTCCTACAACGACCTCGGCCAACTGATCGGCGCTCGGAGCGCCACCCACACGGATTCGACGACGACCTACCTGGACGAGTCCAAGCAAAAAGGTGTTTTTGTTTCCAAGAAGGCATCTTCCTCGTCCGACACGGCCAGCGAGTTCATCGTCGTCTGGGGGCAAGCGTTGGTTTCCCGATCGACCACCACCTCTTCGGCCGAATCGGGTTCGACGACCAGCGACTCCACCAGCGTGGTGAATTACACCTACAACACCCAGGGGCAACTGATCGACGCCCGGAGCACCGGGACCAGCCGCTCGAAAACGAAGGTATGGAACGACCGGGACGACGACAAGATTTTGAGCGACGGGGAAGAGGAAATCCAGGTGACGGACTCGAAGATCGTCAACGTCTACGAAATCATCGGCGGCCAGGCCTTCTTGTCCTCATCGGTGGCCGAGTCCGTCACCCCCTCGGGCGCTTCCACCACGCGATCTTCCACTCAGACCTTCACCTATTACAACGAAAAGGGACAGGTGGTAGGCGGGCGCGGAAAAACGACGTCCAGCACCGAAACGCGGGTCCTGACCACTGTCGGCGACGCCGTTGGGGAACGGACTCTCGTGTCGGAGAGCGAGACCGTGAACGACTACATCGTGATGGGCGGTCAGGCCGTGGTGGCTCGCTCCCAATCCCGGTCGTTGCCATCGGTGAACGGCAACGCGACCACCGTATCGAGTTCCGAGGTGATTTATCGCTACAACGCGCTGGCCCAATTGATTTCCGCCACGGGGACCGCGGAGGGGCGAACGACCACCCGCGTCCTTAACGATTTAAACGGCAATCAGAGCGCCCAGGAGGGGGAATGGGCCGACCAGGTGTCCGATTTTTCAAGCGTCAACACCTACGGGATCGTCTGGGGCCAAGCCCAGTTGTTCGAGTCCACCACCAAATCCCACGGTGTGGCAGGCGCGACCACGTCGGACACCTCCTCCTTTGTCTCTTACCAATACGACGACCAGGGCCGTCTGATTTTGGCCGAGGGCACCGCCTTGACGACCAGCACCACCGACACGTTCAACGACACCAACGCCGACGGGAGCCAAGACCCCGGGGGGGCCGCCAAACAAGTTTCCGTCAGCGAGGCGGTCAACACCTACGCCATTCACTGGGGCCAGGCCGTTTTCACCGAAACCGACACGGACCAGACCACGTACTCGGGGATGGTGGGCACCGACCGCGAAACCGCCGCGACGGTCACCAAGAACAAGGCCCACATGTCTTACAAGTACAACGCCGCGGGGCAATTGGAGGCGACCACCGGCGGTTCCGGTGGAACCGTCGACCAAGCGCACATCAACAAAATTCCCCGCGTCGTCTCAATGACCGTCTTTGACAGCGACGCCTTCAACGCGTATCTGACCACCGCCATCGACAAGGCGGCGGCCAACGCCGGCGGCGACCCGTTCATGCTTCCCGCCGTCACCGCCGTGGGCGTCGCCGACGCCGCCGCGCGCATCGCGGACTTTTACAAAACCACCGACAGCGTCGTCTACGACACCGTCGTCGCGCACACCGTCACCCCCCAACGGGTGGACAACACCTTCGGCATCATCAACGGACAGGCGGTTCTCCTGTCGGCCACCTCCCGTTCCACCACCACGGCGGGGACCACCGTCACCACGAGAGCCTCGACCACGTCATACACCTACGACTCCCTCACCGGAGCGCTGATGGGAGCGACCGGGTCCGAATCGAACACCTCGGTGACCACCCTCCTGGACGGGAGCAGCAGCACGACCGTTGCCGAGACCATCAACCGGTACATCGTTCGGCAGGGTCAGGCCGTCGTCGCCACCGCAACGACCACGTCCGTCACCGACGCCCCGGGGGACGTCCGCACCAAGGGCAAGTCGATCACCAACTACACGTACAACGATTTGGGGCAGCTCATGGGCGCCCGCGGCGACACGATCAACGACACCTCGTCCAAGGTTTACACCCGCGACGTTCTCGTGGAGCAATCGAACCGCGTCACGGGAACGAACGATTACCAGGTTCTTTGGGGTCAGGCGGTCCTTCTGGAGAGCCGAAGCGGCGGCGTGAACGACAATAACAGCACCCGCTCCGAGAACGAAAGCGTCATCCACTATTACTACAACGACCAGGGACAGATGACGGGCGCCGCAGGCGCGAACGACGTGTTTTCGACCACCACCAACGCCGAGAAGAGCCTGTCGTACACCAAAAACCACGCGGAGAACGATTACGCGGTCTACTTCGGCCAGGCCCAAATCGCCTTCTCCCTGGGTCAAACGTCCGCCTATTCGGGGGACCTGACCGCCGACGAGAAATCCACGCTGTCCGGATCCATCGGCCAGTCGCCCCTGCGTCGGCAATACGGCCTCACCGACACGGGCGCGGGCACGTGGACCGTTTACCTCTACAACGATCTCGGTCAACTCAGCGATACCGTCGGCGGATCCCAGTCCACGACCCAATCGCTGAACAGCGACGGCACGGTGAACGTTTCCATCGCCGCCACGCGGAACACCTACGCCATCGTCTCGGGCCAAGCTCTGGTGCGCGAGAGCGGGACCCACGCGACCGCCTACAGCGGCTTCGACCGCAAGGACTCCCACTGGGACATGGTCAACGCCGCCTCCATCACGGTGTCGGACACGAAGATGACGAACACCTACGACGCCGTCGGACGCCTGATCGCGGCCCGCGGCGAGGTGACCAACGGCGTGACGACGGTCACGGACACCTTCGGCGGTCAGTCCATCACAAACTTCAGCGCCACCAACGACTACGAAATTATCGGCGGCCAGCCCGTCATCGCCCGGGCCGACAACACGTCCGTCACCGAGTCGGGGGGAACCACCACCCACAGTTCTTCGTACACGAACTACGTCAACAACGCGCTTGGCCAACTCGTCTCGGCCAGCGGCGCGTCGAAGGGGTACAGCGAGACGCTCAACATCGAAAAGAGCATCGACGCCGAAGGCAACGCCAGCTATTCCACCTCCGTCACCCACACCGACATCGCCACGGCCATGACCTACCGGGTCGTTGCCGGGCAGGCGGTGGCCGAGCGCATGTCCACCACGTCTACGACCACCAGCGGCGACGCCGTTTCGACCACGGTGACCAACGCGACGAACACCTACGATTCTCGGGGCCAATTGATCGCCTCCAAATCGGATTCGGCGACGCACTCGGCCACGACCGGTTGGCAGGAGGACACGAACGGCAACGATGTCTTTGATGGCAACGAAACCGGCCTCCAAAGCACCCATACGACGTCGTCCACCCAAAACGTCATCGTTTGGGGGCAGGCGGTCGCGGATCGGACCATCTCCCACTCCCGATCCGCGAACGAAGGGGAGATCAGCGTGACGGAGTCGGATTCCGAGACCACGTACACCTACAACGCCAAAGGCCAAGTCACGGGCGGAAGCGGATGGACCAAGGGAACGACCTCGACGAAGCTGGCCGACGGGACCACCGTTCTCACCCCCTTTACAACGAAGAACACCTACGTGGGCCGGGCGGGCCAGCCCGTTGTTGCGCGTTCCGTCACCCTGTCCACCACCGACGTGAACGGCACGTTGACCGAGTCGGAATCGACCACCGACTACGAATACAACGCCAAGGGCCAACTGACCGGGGGGACGAGCGTCTCGGACACCACGACGATATCGCTGGTCACTGACGACCTCGCCGGCACCGTCGAGCATCGCGATATCTCCCGCACCGAGACCCTCATGGCCATCCACAACGGCCAGGCCGTGGCCGGCCGGAGCGTCACCACGAGCGATTCCTATTCGGGCTATTCCGGCGCCGAATACAAATCGGCCGTGAACCACACCCGCAACGTGTCCACGATGCTCAACATCTACAGCGAAGCGGGCCAATTGATCGCCACGTCCGTACAATCTTCCGGAACGATGGACAAGCGCAACACCGACAAGACCGTCACTCATTCGGATATTTCGGGAAGCACCGCCTACCTTATTTTCGGCGGGCAGGCGGTGGCCAAGGCCTCTCACAGCGAGAGCACAACCTACAGCGCGTACGACCAGGACATCACGATCAGCCGTTCGGACACCAGGTACGACCTGGATTCCTTTGGACGCCTTCTGGGGGGGGAAACCACCTTTTCCTCCGAGCAAAAAACCCGTGATTCGGAGGGCTCCCCGTGGATCTCTCTTTCCAAGACCAAGGGGACCACGAGCCTCGTAGTCTACGGCGGCCGGGCCTACGACAGCCACACGGAGTCCTGGACGACCTACGAAAATTCCGAGAGCACCTCGCACTCGGTCATCGACTCCATCTATACCAACGGCCACTTGACGGGCGCCATGGGCTATTCAGAAGGGACCACGAGCGAGAAGGTGTGGAACGACGGCAACCTGAACGGCTCCCGGGAGTCCGACGAAACGGTGATCAACAGCGAGACGTCTCGCACCGAGAACACCTACGGCATTTACAACGGCTCCGCGGAGGTCGTTCACTCGGTAACGATCAGCGGCGGCGCCCTGGGCGCCGTCAACACGCACGCGGCGACCCAGACCATGGATTATTCGTTTAACAGGTTCGGACAGATGGTCGGGGCTTCGGACAGAGCCACGTCCGATGTTGTGGAGGTCGTGGCCACGCCCGACGTCAACGGCGTCGGACAGCTGGCCGGGGCGGCTTCGGACCAAGCCATGTCCGTCGTCAAATACGGTGTGATGAACATCCATTCCGAGTCCACTCAATCCTACGACATCGTTTGGGGCGCGCCGGTTTTGAGCTTCCAAGAAACTAAGACCACCGTTAATTCCGACCCCCCCTCCCTCACGGCCCTCAGATATACCCACGACAGCTCCGGTCGGCTCAAGGACGCCACCGGCACCACGACCTCCACGGTTTCTCAATTCAAAGACCCCGAAGGCGACGGCACCGGGACTTGGACGACCGTGACGAACTCGACCCGCCTGGATCAGCGTTACAAACGCTTGGGCGGACGCGACCAAATGGTGCGCCAAGAAGCCACCACGACCTCAACTCGTGCCGACGGGTCTTCCGAAACCCAGAACATGATCACCCAGTATTATTTCAACCCCGCCGGCGAAATGGTCGGGGCCAGCGTGAACGGCACGTTCCGAAGCGAGGACAAAGAGGAGGGCACCACCACCGGGGAGATCTCCCAAACGTTCCGCGTGATCAACGGCCAAGCGAAAGTGTTCACATCAAGGACAGTTTCCGACACCAAAGGACCGACCGGATCGAGCCACACGGACCTGACCACGTTTTACCTCTACGACTCCTCGGGCATCCTGACGGGGGCGTACGGTTCGGGCCGGGTCAACGGGACCAGCGTTTCCGAGGGGCGGGTCAGCGAGTATTCCGGACCCATCTCCCAAACCTACGTGATCATCAACGGCCAGGCCCAGATCAGCGAGAGTACCACGAAGACGTCCAGCGATTCCGTTGAGGAAGGCAAGTTCCGTCGGACCACCAACACGATGACGACGACCTACTCCTACGACGGCTACGGCCGATTGATCGCCGCCAAGGCCACCGGCACCATTTCCATATCGAACAAATCGGGAAAAGTCTTAACGTCGGGCACCATCGAGCAGAAGTTGGCTATTTTTGCCGGTTCGGCGCGCCTTCTCAAGTCCACGACCACCATCGCAACCACCAAGGTCATCAAAACCGCCAAGGGCAAAAAAAAGGTGCTATGGGACTGGAGCAAGACCGTCGAGAAGTTCAAACTGGACGACAACGGCCACCGGATCGCGGGCGGGACCATTCACATCAAGGGCTGGCAAAGGGGCCAGGGTAAATACACCGTTGGTCGCACCATCACAGCTTTAGACGGCAATGGCCGGGCGTCCGCTTACGTGGAAAAGCGCTGGGACGAGGCCAAGGGCACCTCCCGCGCCAAGCGGAAGAACATCGTTTACGACGGCCTTGGCCGGGTTTATTCCTACCGGGAGTCCTTCTCCAGAAACGGTGGTGAACCCGTTCACGTGAATGTTCTCAGGACGAAATACGACACGTTGGGCCGCGAGGTCGCGAAACTCTTAAAAGTTTCCTGGTCCAAATCCACCTACGGCATGGTCCCGGGGTTGAGCGACGGACTCAACGGGTGGACCAACGGCAAGGCCAGCGTGACGATTCACAGCCGCTACAAGGGAGACAGCAATCGGTTGGCTTCGGTGGACGCTAACGGAAGGGTCCACAGCGCCAGCAATTCCGAGCTCAAACAGTACAAAGGTTACGTCACCAGCTTCAGCTTTAAGTCCCACGTGTCGAACATGCGATACGACAGTCTGGGGCGCTTGGTGTCCAACGATTATTCCAACTACATGCCCGGGACAACCCGGGTTAGTTGCGGCAAGAAATGCACGGAGACCGTCAACACCAGGCTGTGGACCAAGGGCACCACCTCCTCCTCCGACTTCGACGCTTATGGCCGCGCGCACACGGTCCACAACTCCTACTTCAATTCCGATGGAAGCTACGGCCGGCAGAACACTTTCAACATGGTCTACGACAACGCCACCGGAAACGTGTTGTCGCAGTCCGAGTCCTACAGCAGCTACTCCCCGCGCGTGAACAAGAGCGGGGCCGTGGTGACCAACGGGCTGAGGACCGTCACCAACCACTACGACGGCCGCAATGAGTTGTCGAGCCGGGACGAGAACAAGGTCTGGGAAACCACCGACGTCCGGGGCGGCGGTGGGCTCATGGACGGCGTCTTCGGCAAAGTGCTCATGATCGCCGTCATGATCGCGGCCATGTATGTCGGCATCGGCATTGCCACCGGATGGCAGTTTGAATTGATAGGGACCTACATGTCCGGCGGCATGAGCCTGCTCGAGGCGAGCGCCACCGTCGTCGGGGGGGGTGTCATGACCGCCGGGGCGGTGGTCGTCGTTGTCGCTTCCGTGGCCGTGACCACTTTCGTCGCCAGTTTCTCCATGAACTACATCATGACGGGCGACGTGCAGTTTTCCCTGAGGGCGGGGGCTGTCGCCTCCCTCGCTTCCGTCGCCTCGCTGTATGCGGGGCATTTAGCATCGGATTCCTCGGGGAGCGCGACGGATGCCCTTGCCAAGGGCGGCGAAAACCTCGCCAACGGCGCCGAAGCGGGAAGCGGTTTTCTGAACCAGGCCGCCTCCTCCGTCGCCGATGCCGTCACCAGCACCAACGGCTTGGGCTTCGTTGTCACATCGGCGGTCAAGGATTTCATCCGCCAGGCCGCAACCGCCTTCGTTTCCGACGCCATGCAGAAATACGTCCCGAACCTCGGATATTTGTCGGGCACGTTGTCTCAGGTTCTGTTGGCCTTCGGCGGCATGGGGGATGTCACCGAGATCCTTGCGCCGAAGGCTCTGATCGAAAAGGCGGCCGTCATCGCCGCGGGGGTCGTTTTGGACAATGCCCTCGGACCCAAATACGGTTGGACGAGCTCGCTCCTCATGGTGGTCGTCGGGTTCAAACAGGGCGGCGCCGCCGCGGATGGCTTTTCCCTCTTCCAACCCAGCGCCAAGGACCTCTGGCGGGGCTTGATGAACTCCCTGGCCACCAAGGCCGTCCAGTCGCTCCAGGCGCGTTACGGCGGCGAGATGACGCTCGTCACACGCATTGAAGACGGCAAAGTGACGGGTTCGCGGACGACCGCCGCCGGTCTCTCCTTGATCAACAACGTCTACAACATCGCTTCCTTCCTCGGGGAGTTCGCCGCGAAGAATTTCGCTCCCTCCGCCAAAGCCCCGGACACCCGGGCTCAAGGGAGCATGGGGGAATTGGAGCAGTCGGGGCAGGCGGGCAACGAGGAGGTGGCCCGCGCAACCTTCGGGGGTCTCGCGATGACCGCCCTTGCCGGTGAGCGCACCGGCCCGGCCGATGGCCTCTCGGCAACGTCCCAAGACGGTCAATCGGCCGGCCAGCAACGAACCGTCGCCTTGAACGACATCGAATCGGGCAAATTCAACAAGGAACTGGCCAACAACGCCGACTTCCTTTCCGCAGCGAAAGCCCTGGGGCTGACCGACATTCGGGCGCAACTCTTGAAAGACAACGTCAACCCGATTGAATTGATGATGCAATCCTGGACCAACCCGGATCGCCTCCAGGTCCAGGCCACGGACCCCAACAACGACGGGGAGCGCCGCATCGCCGTTCTCGACCTGAAGAACCTCGATGCCCAGAGCAAGGCGAACCTCCTGTCCTTGACCAAGGACGAACTGCGGTCGGTGTTTGAAAGTTACGACCTCACCAAGGTGGTCGGACAGGTCCAATTGGGTCTTTTGGGAAGCGACAAAGTGCTTATTTTTGAAATTCAGGCCTCGGGCATCAAAGACGGGAAGACGAAAGAATTCATCAACAAGGCGGGGCTCAAGGACGCCGTGGTCCGGGTGATTCACGACCTGGATTCCGGCAAGATATTCCTCGACCTGACCAAGCAATTCCAGGACGGCGTCATCAAAGGCGCCGCCTCGGTCGAAAAATTCATGAGCTTCCTGAAAGCGGCCTACGGCGACGACACGGAGGGCGTGTTCAAAGCCCTGGCCGACAACCTGAAAGCCCTGGGCTCGGACTTTTTGGAGGGCGCGACGGTCAAGAAGTTCATTGTTTCCGTCAACAAAGGCGTCGATGGAACCGTTGAAATCGGCAAATCCTTCGACAGCCTGTCCGGCCGCCTGCAGGATTTCGCGGGACGCCTGGGCTACGCCTCGGGCCAGGAAGTCAATTTCCAAATAGAACTTAAGTCCGGGAACATCTACCTCCGGGGCCGGGAATTGGTGACCGTGGCCAACGTGACCTCGGACCTGACCTCCAAATTGGAGGCCGCGGGCGTTTCCAAAGAGGACGCCCAGAAGATCAAAGCGGCCTTTAACGCCGAGGCGGAAGGCGCCTTTATGATGGGCATCGACTTGAAACTGACGGCGCGCACCATGCAGGACGGCACCATCGAAGGGGCGCGGGTCCGCTTTGTGGGCGATGTGAGCCTCGTCAAAGATTCGACGTTGAACCTCGGCGGGCTGCGGAGCGTCGGCGGGGAAGTCAGCTTCAACCTGACGGTCGACCAAGGCAAAGTCACCGTGGGCGATGAAGTCGACCTGAAACTCAACGGCCAGCAGGCGAGCACCTTGGTCCAGAAGGTTCAGAACCAAGAGATCAAACTCGACGGCCGCCCCCTGGAGGCCATCCTCAAAGAACTCCAAACCCTCGAGGCGGGCGGATTCAAAGAAATGATCGTTCACATCTCGAAAACCGGCGAAGGGGCGAAAACCCAGACCCGGGAAACCGTTTCAATCAAGGTGGACGAGTCCACGGTCAGCGCGGAGATCAAGTCGCAATGGGCCTCCCGTGGGATCGTCGCCGAGGGCGGCGTCTACTCCGTTTCATTCCGGCAAAACAACGAGAAAGGGATCGACGTTCTTCAAACGCTCAGGGCCGAAAGCGTGATCGGCGGCCAGGCCACCGGCGGCGTGATCGACCGGAGCATGGAGATCGAGGGCAAGAAACGCGATGTGAAAGCCATCGACCTCGGAAACGGCCTCTGGCGCATTGTTTCCGGCGCGGGAGCGGTTGTGGGCGGATCCTATTTTCTCGATGAGCGCAAGTTGGTGGACGCCGACGGATTGCTGGGCAAAGTGCGGGTGACGCCCACCATCGTCTACGAGTTGAACGGGCGGGCCGCCACCGTCGCCTTCTCGGTGGAAGCCGTCGGGGCGGATGGCAAATTCTCGTTGCCCGCCGTTCCCGGCCAGTTGTTCCGGGGCGGCAGCATTGAATTCAACACGATCACCGGTTCCATCACCTCCAGCGCGGGGGCGGAACGCCTGACCGAGATTCGGAAAGACGGCACGACGTTCCATGTCGTTCAGAAGGCCACGGCCGGCGGCGGGTGGACCGCCGTTCAAAACCGGCCCGGCTTCATTCTGGACGGCGATTTCCGAACCTCGGATGAGCTTTCCCTGTTCGCCGAAAACGGCCTGGCCGGCTCGCGCCTGTATATCGATGGCCACCGGGTCAAAATCAACTCGTCCGTTTTCAAGGACGGGTTGCTCCAATTGACCTTCGTCAAGGGGGCGCCCAAGGACAGAGACGGAAAATCCATGGTGGGCGCTGAACTGTCGGCGTCGCTGGATTTCCTCTCCGCCACCTACAGCGTCACGAAACCAACGATCATCAAAGGGATCAAATTCACTCCCTCCAACGATCGCGATATCGACCGCCCCCCGCAGAACACCAACGGCGGCGGCGCGCCGGGCGGATCCCCGGATTCGATTAACGGGGGGAACCCCGCTCCCCTCGGGCCCATCGGCCCCAATGTCCACGCGCAGGCCCACGGCGCCCCGGGAACCGAACCGGCCAAGTCCCGCGTCCTACTTGGCGCGGAAAGCGCCGAACCGACCGCGTCCGCCCGATCGAACGGCGCCTCGCTGATCGGAATCAGCCGCCATGGAGTCGTTACGTTCCTGTCCAACGTTAAAATCGACTTGGTGGGCGCGAACGTCAACTCTCCCGCCTTTAAGGGCAACGTCAGCGTTTCCAGCATGGACAACATCCAACAGCAATCCGATGGCCGATTGCTGATCACGAAGGACACCGCGCTCGCCATCCGCGACAACGCCGGCGATTGGCGCAACGTCACGGCCGCCGCGGGGGGCATCATCAAGGTCGGCCCGGGGGGCGCTGTTTTTGAAGGGTACGCGAACGTCAACAGCAGCGAGTCCCTGGCCGTAAAGCGCGGGGTCTCCGGGCAACCTTCGTCTTCTTCCTCCGTCGAGCGCGACACGGACGCCGTTCTCCACCTGGACCGGCAAACGGCCACCCACGACTTCGTCTCCGGCAAGCTCTTCATTGAGGGCAACCAGATTGTCTGGCAATCCGGGATCGTCCGCGTTGAAGACGGCAAGCAGGGCATGGTCGCCGCCGGTTACACAATCGACACCGACGGCTCCTCCTTTGTCATCAATCCCCGTAATCTGGCGGGCGCGGACAAGGGCATCACGGTCATCAAGGGAAGCGTTTCCCAAACCACCGGCGGCGTGACCCATCGTTGGATGGAAGGCGGCTTGGAGTCGCTCGCTTTCACGCGAAAGGGGCAATCGTCGGGCGGCTTCACCGCGCGGACCGACGGCGTGACGATGACCTTCAACAAAACCGGGCATATCCAGGTGTCCGCGGGCGGCGTCGTCACCCAAAAAGTCGGCGTGTTGACCCGCCAATTCGCCGGTATCGCGGGAACCGACGGCCGAACGACCACGGACACAAAACTCTTCTACCAGCACCAGGACCAGTCCGTGGTCGCCTACCGAAAATTCGGAACGACCGAAGCCTTCACGGTGGTGCAATCCGGAAGCCGCGAACAGGCCACCTATGTCTCCTACCTGGTCTCCGAGAACGCGACCGAGGCCGTCCGGCTTCGGGCCGGCGACAAAGTTTTTGAGAAAACTTTCGACAACCACGCCGTTTCCGGCGTTGTCGCTGAAAACGGTCAGATGACCAACCGCATCGACGGCCTGGAAATCGTGTCGTTGGTCCGCGCGGAGGATCAAAAGGGCGATTATCTTCTTGCCTCCTCGACGCACAACGGCCAGCAAACCTATCAGGCCTTCTTCCTGGCCGACGACTTCTCCGGCTTCCGGCAATTGCAGGAAGGCGCCGTGCTCAAGTCGGAGACGATCGCCGAAGGCGATACGTCCCACACCCTGGCCTATGTGTTCAGCGCCCAAGCCCAGGGCGGCATCTCCGCGCGCTTCGACAATCTGGCGACAGACATTCTCTCGGGATCCAACGGAACCCAGTATCTCACCGTCAAGGACGAAAACGGCGCTTACCGATCCCACGAATTGACCCGAACCGAGGCCGGGGTTCCAAGTCTCAAGCGCCTCGCGGACAACACCGCGTTCAGCGTCAAACGGTCTTTTGAATACAAAGACCCTGACGGGATGAAAACCGCGGTCGAGATGTCCACCGACTACAAAGTACGGGATGGCAAGGTGACTGGAGGCAAAACCACCCTGGACGGCCAAGATCTCGTCAACGAGGTCACAATCAAAGGCGTTCGGTATTTGATCACCGAGTCGCCGAATGAAGGCAGGTTCGAATCCCGCGCCTACGCCATGTCCGCCGACGGCAAATCGCTGGAGCGGATGGCTCCGCATTTCCGCCAATCGGACACCGTCGGGAGCGTGACCACCCTGATTGCCGTCGAGGAACGAACCGTCGACGTCAAACGTTTTCTCGCATTCGACAGCCGCACGGGCGCCCGCAACGTGGAAATCAGCCTTTACTTCGACTCGGGTAAAAACATGGCTTTCGCCGTTTACTCGTACGGCGACAAATCCCATGGGGTTTACCTCACTGACAAGATGCAGATCAGCGGCGTTCTCGGGAATGTGAGCTCCTTCCGCGATCAACGCGGCATCACCCTCACGGGCGGCAACAACGGAGAAGCCGTCGTCTCGTCCTACGACTATACCGTGGGTGGCAAGACCGTCGTGGCGACCCGCCAATCCGATGGCCAAATGGTTTACTCGGCGGCCGCCATGGCCAACCTCCGGAGCGGTTTGGCCGCTATGGGGACGAACGACGAAGCCAACGTGTATACGGGCGCCGGGTTCGCCACCTTGCGGCGCTTGGACGGCGCGTCGCAATTCCGGGCCACCGCCACGGGCCTGATTGTTTCCAAGGGCTTCGAGTTGACGGATGGGTTCGTGACAGCCACTTCCTTCACCTTCCAAAAGGCCGGGCCGGTCGCTTTCCAGGGGGGATGGTTCACCTCCGACGGCGGCCTTCGGATCGACTTCAAAGGCAACGCTCCAGGCGACTGGTCCTTCGACAAGGATTTGGGGGAATTTGAGATGCTGGGCGTTCTCTATGACACCAAGACCGGTTTTGCATTGCCCTCCCAATCGAGCGACCTCAGGCTCGCCGAAGGCGCTTCGACGCTTCTCCTCACGCGGAACGGCTTCCAACGGTTCGCCAATGCCGGAAGCAACGACCTGACTCTCCGCTTCGACGCCCGGGGCAATTTGACGGCCGCCGCCGGCTCAAAGATCTCGTTCGGCGGCGCCCTTTTCACCGCGGACGCGCGGGGTATTTTCGAAAACGCGCGCAGTTTCGCTCCCCCCGATCAAACGCTGAAAGACGAATCCGGCGAACCAATTGAAGACGGCCTCACGATCCGATTCAATTCGGTCACCGTCCACCGCCGGCTGTCTTTGAGCGCCCGGGACGGTATCCGCGTGTTTCAAACGGGCGGCGAGGCGCGGGGCTACGCGTACAACGGCGCCCTCTTGGAGCGGAGCGCCAACGCGGACGGAAGCACGTCGGAGCGTTCGGTCGGCGTTCGCCTGACGATGGACAAGAATCTGTCCATCGGCCAGTTCATCGTCGAAGACGGAAAAATGGACGCGTCTCAGGCGCGGCAACTTCGGGCCTCCGTGCAATCCGAGCTCAATGTCGCCCGCAAGGGCATGGGCCACCTGCAAGGGAACGCCATTTTTGGCACCTTTTCCGTCCGGTTGGCCATCGACGCTAAAACCGGAACCCGGGACGCTTCGGTCCTGATGCATGCGTTCAAACCGGCCGCCGAAGACGACCGCAGCAAGAATGTTGCTTTCATGGTCTACGCCGGGAAGGACACCGACGGTTCGGCCCGGGCCACCATCGTCCGATCCCAGGACGGTGTGCGGACCGCCTTTGACGTTATGCGGGACGGGTCGATCGGCAACGGCGGGGCGGGGACGTCGGTGAATACAAAAACCATCACGGATTCCGGCTCCGGTGGCAAAGTTGGTTCCTATTCGGAGTTCAGCGCCACCGGGCTTTCCGCGTTCACCGTTAACACATTGAACGCGGCGTTCGGCTTCAAAGCCGGAGGCGTTTCGCAACAATCGTTTGTGGTTGAGTTGAGCGAAGGCGGGGAGGACGTGACGGCCCTCATGCACGCCAACGGCCGGGTGGCGGTGGTGACCACCGGCGCCGCGGCTGGAAGCCGGTCCATCCTCCTTGGCTCCTACAACGCGGAATCCGGCTCCATTTCCCTGTCCTTGGCCGGCACGGCCGCGGTGAGCGGCGCGGGCGGCCGCCGGGTGGAGTCCGTGCAAGCGTCGAACGCGAACGATAAATTGGTTCTGGTCTATACCCTGCGCGCCTTAGGCTACGACGTTCAAAACGTCATGCCCGGCGGCTCGAACACCTTGAACTTCAACAACCCCACCACCCTCGCGGCCATGAACAGCCTGGTCACGGAGGCGGCCGGAAGCAAAACGGGCACCGCGGAACGCACCATCGCGGGCCGCACCATGACCGCGACGGTTTCGACGAGACGGACCCGCGCCTGGGAGTATGCCTCCGCCTGGGGGCATGCCCCCTCCTGGGAGTATGCCTCCGCCGGGGAGTATGCCGACGCCGGGGGAAGCGGTGCCGTGCTCCCGCCGTACAATCACTCCGTGAAGGTGGTCATCCGAGAGGGCGGGCGGACCGCAACCATCACGAACGATTCGGCAAGCGATAGCCCTACCGCTCGGTTGTTTGAGGGGGGCTCGACACGCCTTGTTATCAATGATTTCCACGGTCTCAAGCAAGCCTCCTTCAACTGGGAGGGCGAAGCCGGTAGAAATGGCTCGTGGAAGTTCGACAAGGCAACGCTCAAAGCGCTGGCCTCCGACAATGATTTTATCCACAAATACATCGACACGGAGCTGCGGAACACTATTCCTGGGTTCGTGGCGTTAACCTTGGGCAACCAGCTCGCCAACATCAGCGGCGAATTGGTCGGCGTGTCGGACATGGTCATCTCGAAGGTCGCCATCAAAGAAGACTCCACGTTGGCGATGGAATCGAAAGCGGCGGAAGACATTATTAAAGCCAAGCCCTCCGATGACGGCAAGGGATCGGCCGGCGGCTGGCGGGAAGCCAACATGGAGGTCCGGTCCGTTGGGCCTGGCCTCATCATGCTCACCGGGACCCTCATGTTTGAGCGCACCGATAAGGGCTTTGTGCCCGTTTTGACCGGCCCGGGCGTGACCGTCGATCTCAAGGATCCCGTGGTCAAGGAACTCTGGGGCCGCGCAACGGCGGGCAAGTACGGTTACAACGATAGGGGCAAAATGGTCCGGGTGGGCGACGGGTCCTGGAGCCAATGGTTCGGCGATATCGGCTCGAAAATTTCCAACGGAGCCGGATACGCTTGGAACTCGGCGTCCGGGAACGATGCCGAATTCAACACCAATGTTCGCGCCCTGTTGCATTACGATTTTAACGAAACAATCGAAGAAAGCGATGTGAGCGCCGCGAGATGGAAATCGGCCGGCGCCGTCCTGGATGTTGCGATGATCGCGACTCTGCTTTTTGGGGCTGGAGCCGTTGGTCGTGCTATGGTTACGGGCGCCCGCCTTGCCTTCGCGGCCGAAACATTAACGGAGGGCGCTGTCATTATGGGCCGCACGCTCTTGCTTATAGCGCCCACCGCAGAGGCGGCGACGGGCTGGGGATCCCGCGTTTTGGGTGAAAAAACCTTGACGCGCCTCGCCGGTTCGGCCGTCATTTCCGGCCATCGGTTCGGGTTGATGACCGCGACCATCAACACGGGGTTATCGCTTGTAAGCGGCGAGGGTCTTTCCGTGAGATCCCTGGCGGAGGGTTATGTGTCCGGGTTCAAAACCGGCATGGTGCTCGGGATGGCGGCCACCGTGGCGGCGCCCGTGCTTAAAGTGGCGGCGAAGCGGCTCGTCCAATCGGGCGCGACCGCTTTTGTCCAATCCCTCTCAGCCAAGACATCGTTGCACATCGCCCGTTTCGCCTCCGCCTTCGAAAAGTTTTCCGCCCAATACGTTGGCCTCGGCACGGCCCGAACGCTCGTTCAGGGCGGTAGAGCGGCGGCCTCCGTTGCGTCCTACACCGTACGGTCCACGGTGACCGGCGCGGCGAACATGGTGGCGTTCACCTTTGTGAACCGCGCCATGAATTCCCTGGCCACCGGCCAAGAATTCAAAATTACATTGAATGAAATTGGTTATCTCGCGGCCATCGGCGGAATCGCCAGTTTCGCGTTGTCGGCCTTCCTCACGCGGGCGGGCGGCTTCGCCTCGGGGGCGGAAGCGAACATCGTCAAGTTGGCGGCCAATCCGCTGGCGGTGTCGGAGCTCGGCCTCAAGGGCGCGATCAACTTCGGCCTCATGGGCCCCATGTTTGACCTGGCCAATGCGGTTTTGAAAGGCCCCTCCGAGGCCGTCCAGAAATTTTTCGGAGTAACGATAACGATTCAAACCCACGACGCCGGCCTCCTCAAGGGCGACGATGGTTTCATGGGACTGGTGAAAACCGAATTGCTGTCGGCGCTGACCATGGCCAAGACCGGCCTGTGGTTCAACGTCCTGAGCGCCGGCGTCTTGCACGGCGAGCGACGCACCGAACCGAGTCTCGGCCTGGGCGAGAAGATCACGACCTACGTCCAGAGCAATTCGATCGCCGCCTTTCAATTGGCCGGCATCGAAACCGTGGCCGCCATCGGCCTGGCCGGTTTTTCAGGCCTCTCCGATGCGCAAAGAGAAGCCATCATCAGCGATACGGGCTTCGCGCTCTTGTTGGCCGTGCCTCAGGCCTGGAGCGGTTTCAAAATGGCGTTCACCGACAAAACGGCCGGATCCGTCGGCCGATCGGCTGTGGGTTCAGCGGTAGCCAACGCCTTTTTCAAAAGCGCTGCGGATGCGCGGGCGTTCGAGGTCAAAGACCCCAAAGGCTCAGCGGTCGGCCGTCTTGACATTAAAGCCGGCGACATCATCGCCATTTCGGATGACGGCGTTTCTGTAACGGCCCGCGTGGTCCGCCACGATTGGGTATTGGAAAACAAGCTGAACGGTCTGGATTTCCTGTCTGTCCCCGGCAAAGGTGGAATTACCCATTACATCCGCGTCTCGGACTCCATGGCCATCCAAAACGCCCTGGTTTCCTGGGGCGGAAGCGTGAAGGAATCCATGGGCGTGGCGAAGACGCTCGAGCATTCGGACAGCGCCGCCGCCAAAAGCAAATCGACCGGCAAGACCTTGACGGTGACCCGCGCGTCGGAAGGAAAAGTCTACGTTTCCATTGACGGGAAACGCGTCGGCGTGATGGGATCGATCCGTTTTAATAATTTCTTTGCGATGACGACCTATGTGAAAGCGAAGAAAGCCCAGGGCGTTGACTCCTACACTGCTTTGCGTCAGCTCCAAGAAACCGACCTCCGCGTGAACGAGCCGCTCAAGATCCCGGGCCGCAAAGGGAAAGGGTCCCAGGGGGACATGACGGCCAACGCGGCCATCAAGGATATTGCCGCAGAACAGTTGTTTGCCCGGATGGTTGATCTCAGGGCCGCCGTCCAAGTCCGCGGTGATGTGATTGAAGTCACCGTAAACAAAGTGTCCTTGGCGCGGGCGATTCCGGGCGCGGAAAAACTGCTTCCCGATGGGCAAACGGGTCTGTTGGTTTACGATCGCGCCTCACAGACCATATCCTTGCAGTTTTCCGCCAAAGGGGAACAGGTCGAGGGCATTTTGAAGGTCTACAGCGAGAAGGTCCAAGGGGCCTATGCCGCAGGCATCAAGTCCCCCGCCGAATCGGTGATCGTCCGCGTCGATGTTTCCAACGGCCGAATCGGTGCCCTGCGGATGGCAGGGGCTGTCGACCGCGCCAAGGCCGAGACGATCAAGGCCTTGGAAGGCAAAACCTTTGAGGGACACGACAATGTGAGCATTCAGTGGCGGTTGGAAGCCGGTCCGGGGGAACCCGCGTCGGAGAAATATCAGATCCACGTGGATCGTCCGGAAGAAGCGGCCACCCGTCAATTGTGGCGGCTGATCGAGCAGGCCGGGGAATCCGCTGACCTCGCCGGGTTGCACAACGGCAAAGGCCTCCAGGAGCTTGTCGGGTTTTCCATCACCGTCGAAGTCAACGACAAAGGCTCCGGAAAAATCGTTTTGGATAAGACGTGGCTGGTTGTGGACCAAACGGGGGCTGGGAAACTTCGCGACGCGAAGTCCGGCACGCCGGGGAAATTGTTCAACGCCGCGTCTCTTGCCGCCGAGGTCGTGGGGGCGCAGCTCGAACTCTCGATCAAGAACCTCGGAGAAAGTAAAGACCACCGAGAGATGTTCGGCCTCAACGCCGAATCTCTGACCCTCGCGCGGGACGCTAAGATGGAGATGCCCAAGGACGTCAATCCCAACGATGACGTCGCGTTGCTCAGGCTTGGCCTCCAACGGGCCCAGACCTTTGCCGATAAAATCGACGGATACAACGGCATGCGGGTCGTGGGTTTCGGCTTTGCGGGAGATATCCACCTGATGGGGAAAGATGGGGAAATCCCCCTGACGCCCGAGGTTAAGGAGGCGTTGAACAACTCTTGGCGCGAGCCCCAGGAGGCCGGCAATCGATACAAGGACTCCGCCGCTCGCGCGGCGCAATTGGAAAAATCGGGAGTGAACGCCGCGGAATTCAGAGCGGCCGCCCTGGAGGCCTTTAAGGCCGACGTCGATTACATGACCGGGCGCGGTTCGGAAAGAGCGCGCAACAAGGCGAATCGCACGGCTGAGGTTGAATTTGTTAGAGCGAGCCTGCGGTCCGAGAACAGCCGTTTGACCTCCGAAGACCGGGCGTCCCTCGAAGGCTATAGGGAAGACCTTGGATCGCGCGCGTCGAGAAGAGGTAAAACAACCCCGCAAGAACACGCCGCCATGCGCTTGGTTCGGGCGATCGGCGCCAATGGGGAGGGCCTGAAACCCGGCGAAAAACTTGATGCCGTGATGGAGATGGCCGCTCGCGCCATGGGATTTACCGACCTGAAAGGCCCTCAAAAAGAAGCTCTTGTATCGGTGATGGAGGTGTTCCGTACGCTGATGGATATGGCGGACGACCCCAAAATAACGGCGGAGCAGATCGCCGAAACCATGATGGCCAAGAAAGACGACTTCCGCATGGTTCAACTGCTCGGCACGGGCGGCGGCAAGACGATCATCTTCGCCATTCTGACCAAACTGGTGCACCCGCTGAACAAGAAATTGGGCCGGGCCACATTTCTCCTGGCCGACACCCCCGGGAACGTGCACAACGACTATTCCGCCGCCCGGCGGGTATGGGGCAATCAGTTGGGTGAAATGCTGAAGGTGACGGACACCACCGACCGCGCGGAAGTGGTCCGTGTGTCCAAGAAGGGCGGCGTCTTATTCATGACCTACGGGACCCTGGCGGGCCTCCGCATCAACGATCTGCGCGCCGAGGAAACCGGCGCCAAGGACGGTTATGCCGTGAAGGACCGGATCGGCGTGGCCCTCTGCGACGAAGTGGACGCCATGGCCTTCATCCCGGCCACGATTTCCGGCGGGACGACCCGGGCGCTGGTCAGCGCGTTGGCCTCCGGCGAATTCAAAGGGCTCGACCGGGGGGCAGTTGTTGCTCGATTGGTCCAAGCCGGCCTTTCAACGGAACTGGCCGCAAAGGTCGCCGTTGGAAAAGTCACCCCTGGAAGTCTTGTCCGTGTGGCGGCCCTGGGCGAGGCGATCCACCAGGAATTCACGGCCGAATTGGCCAAGGCTGCCGAATTGTCGGACGCCCGGCGCGATGAGGCCGTTCAGGGCGTCGAAGCCAAGATCAACCGGGCGATCGTCCAACGCGCCGGCGCATTGGCGGGCGAGGGGTTGTCGAGTTACGAGGCCATGTCGCTCTTGAGCAACAACGTGTTCGGCAGAATCGACGCGGGACGCACACAATTGGTCGAATCCGTCACGGACCGCGCTGTGGAAGCGGTGGCTCGGGAGACGCTGGGCATATCGGACGCCGAGTCCCTAACGCCTGAGCGCATCGCCCAATTCCGCATCGCTATTCGCGAGGGAATGACGGTGGAAGCCGAGGCCGCCTGGTTGCTCCGCAAAATGACCGGCGATGTCAAGGATGGCGTCAAACCTTCCGCGCAATTGGCCGCTGTCCTGAAATCGAAGTTTGGGGAATTCGCTCGCGGTGAAAAGTCCGCCGAGGCATTTGCCGAGATCCTAGAGCAATTGGGCCGAGAATTTAAAGACAACGCCCGTGCTCTTGGCCTGACGACCGAAAGCATCGACTTGGCGATGGAAATCGTTGAATTGGGTCGCGGCAAAGGGTTCAGCGACGCGTGGGTCAAGACGCAAGCCGACGCCATGGCCGGCGACTTGGCCAAGGCCGGGGCGGTGCCGTTGGTCGTGGCGAGGGAATACGCCCGCAACGCCCTCAACACGCTGGCCACCTGGCGCGCAGGGAGAGATTTCTATCAAATCGGTAGTAAGATCATGATGGACAGCAACGGCGTCGCCATGGACCTCGTTCCGCCTCGGGGCACGATTCAAACCCTGCAAGCCCTGCATGGGTTGTCGATCACCAAACCCATGGAAGGGGAACACAAGCAGGTCTCCGCCCTGGGTGCCCTGGAGGAAGGTCTCGGATTCATCGGCATGTCCGGCACCATGTCGGGCGCGGTCCGCGGCGTCTTCAAGGAAACTTTGGGCCACGACCTCAACGTCAAAAACGTAGGCACGCCCGAAATCAACACCCGGGACTTTAGAATGAACGCGGAAAACAACCATTTTGAAATGACCGGCACCAAAAACGAAGTGCGTCGAGCAGATGGGACCCCCCAAACCGTCACATACTCTCTGGCGGCGGACAAGGATGGGGATCTAATTGGAGACCCCATGACCAAGCTCATCTTGTTGGGGTTGGAGGCGCTTAAACCCAAACAACAACTCGTCGCCACCTTCCCCGACTCCCGGGACGCCTGGATCGCCAATAAAGTGATCGCCAAAATGCTTGAGGCCGACGGCCATGCCGGCGAAAAGATCGCTGTGATCGACGGCACATATACCGACGGCGCCGAAATCACCCGTGTCGTGAAAGGCGGCGAGGACGGCGTGCGAGCCCAAAACCGGATTATTTTGGGAAGCGTGCAACAACTGGGCCGAGGCATCGATATCCAGCGCCACGGGGACTGCACGAGTTTCCTTCTCGTGATCGTTGACCCGCACCTGATGCCGACAACGGCGGTGATCCAAAACATGGGCCGCGTCCTCGGCCAACGGCTCGGCGAGCAGGAGATCACCGTTTCGCTCCTCACCGATGGGTACACCCTGGGCACGCGGTTGGACGCCAAAGTCCTGGATGGCATGCGCACGGTGAGTCAAACGACGGACGCTGATGGAAAATCTAGCCCCCAATATCACTGGGACATGCAGGGCGTTCTGGACGCCATGAGCACGGAGAACCAACTGCGGGACGTCTCGAGCATCCAAGGCAAGGGCAACAAGGTCCTGGCCCGACGCGGGGCCGCGGAGTCGTCCCTCGGCGGCGAGGCCTTCCTGGCCCAAAATGGTCAACCCCTTGAGACCTTGGCGGATGTTCGAGCCCAGTTGTCGGAACAGGGTAAATCGGGATTCTTCGATGAACTGAAATCAGCGCTTGAACGCAACGCTGACCGCTACCTTCTCCGTGGGGGCGACCGCTCCGCCCTGACCGCCGCGGGCATGGTCTTCGCCAACACCGCCATCACCCTGGCGACCACGGGGGGCGCCGATTATCAAGCCGTTCAACAGTTCCTGACCGCGGCGGGTGTCCAGGGCGTTCCGAACAACCAATTCACGGACGCGAACGTTCTGCTCGCGACCCAACAGCTTGAAGAATGGGGGAACGCGAACATTCAGGCCGCCAACGTCCTGCTGAAAGAAGGCCAGACCAGAGCCCCGGCGACCGTGAATCTGCTGTCCGTCCTCACGGTTCAGGCGGCCGGTGCGAACAACTGGATTCCCGCGAACAACGAATCTTTCAAGGCGGCCTACATGAAGATCGAGCAATCGGGCCTCCGTGGTTTCGTTGAGTCGCTCCTTGCCCAAACGGGCGAAAATACCCTGGGTGCCGGCCCCGCCGCCAAGGCCCTTCGTAAGGTTTGGGATGCCTTCCAGTCCCACCAAGAGGCGACCGAAGCGTTGGCAAGCAAGATGAATGCCCTTTCGACCTCTCCCGGAGTTCTCAAATACCATCAACTCCGCGAAGAGGCTATGAAGTTCGATCCCGCGACCACCAAGCCGAAGGACATTGAAAAGGGGCGATCCGCGAAGTTGGCGGAGGCCGATCATGCGCTGCGGGCTTCGGATCCGGCCTTTATCGTCCTGATGGACCGGACCATCGCCGCCGAGGCCAAACTTGAACTCGCGCGCCAAAACATGACTCTGGCCTCTTTGGGCATCAACGCGGCCGACTCGAACGCGGTCGCGCGGACGCGCGGCCTGGCCGCCCTCATGCCGGGGGCGACCCTCAACGGCGTCGAACAGGCCGGACAAGCGGTGGCTCTGATCCAGAAGGCGGCCGTTGCAAATGGCGCCGCCGAAGGCTCGAACGCCCGGTGGGCGGCTCAATTGTTCCGGAGCGTCTCGTTGCCGGGCGCCGCATCCGACACGCGCCTTTGGACCGCCCGGGGTCAACGGGAATTCCTGAGCGAATCCATCACCTTCCAGGCGGCCATCGCTCAAGCGACGGCGAATTTCACAGCCAACATTAAAAACGCGGGCAGACAGTTGAGCTTTACGGTCCTCGCCGAAAAGCTCCTTCTGCCCTTCTTGAGCCGCCGCTTGGGACCCAAGACCGGGCCGGCGGTGGCGAACATGGCCGGAACCCTCGCTTTGCCCGCGACGTTATATATGGCGATGGGCTCAGAGTGGATGACGGCGGCGTCTATTCCTTCAATGCTGGCCGCCGCTTACTCGCTGGCGAGGGCCGTTCCCGCTGCGCTGGGTTGGATGGTTTGGGTGAAGAGGTCCGACGTGAGCACCACGCTCCATCAATTGGCCGCGGCCGAAGGGGCGATCCCCGAACTTACTAAAACGGTGGAAGTCAACAAGGGCATTGGGCAACTCCTCTATCCCGAAATTGAAGCCGCCGTTGAACGCTTCAATAAACTCTCGTCGATTCCGACCTTCTCCGCGTCCTACGATGAGCTCATGGGTTACAGCGCCTCTCAAGTGGCGGCCTTGGAATCCATCGCGGCCACCAACGGGGATACGGAAAAGCTCCTGGCCATGCGAGCGGATCCCGCCGTCGCCCCCCTGGTGGATCGTTTCTACCCCGGAATGAGGGAGGAGGCGGCAAAGCGCGCGGTCGCGGCGGCAGAAGCGGTAAACAAGGACTCCGACGTCGTGGAACATTTCAGAAAGCTATTGGAATCGGCGTCATCCCCTTTGGTTATGCGGGACCTTGCCCGCAGTTTAGTGACTCATGTTGAGTCTCTTAAGTTGGCCGACCTTGATACTCATCAATGGGAGCTTTACCAAAGACTGTTAACGGATTACAACATGGGCCTTCGAAGGCTGACAACCACAAACGATACTAATCCCATCACAATCGTCGATGATGGTTTGCTTACAGATATTAAGTTCTTGAAAAAATACATACGAGATGAAATTAATAAAATTAACCAAGAATTGAAGGCCCGAAGCATTACAGGGAAAGTTCCTAGTGCTCCGGCAAGCAATCTAGAACCGCCTCATCACCCAAAACCAATGCCCGAGCCGGTTGAGCCGGTGGTCGAGCCTACCCTCTCAGCGGATGGCGAAGCCGGAGCCAAGGTGGATGACGAAGCCCAACCCGATATTCGCCCGCGTTTGAACATCATCGAACCTTTGATCCGCGATTGGGAATATTCGCTGAGTCGGGTGAAGAGGACGGCTTTTAGTATTTTGAACGGTTATATCATGCCGATAGCGGAGCAAGGCCTCTTCCGCTGGGCGGTCCTTCAAGACAAATCCTTTGACGACATTATTAACGAACCCTCATTGGCCTTGGGGGCCGGGCTGGCCTTCGCCTTCGCACATACCCTGGTGGAATGGGGCGTCCGGTATGCTGAAGGGGGGTGGCCCGAGGTCAAGAAGGACCTCGGAACGGACGCGAAAGATTTTGGCAGGCGTTTCGGCGGGGCGCTCCTCCTAAGCGGCATTTATTTGGCGGCGGCGTCGGTGTTCGGGCCCACGGGCGGCTGGATCGTCTCTTCCGTGTTCCACGGACTGTACAACCTTTCCAGCGTCGGTCGGCGCCGGGCGGAAAGCAATAAATCCGTCAACAGCATGGGCACGTTCAATAAGACAGCGGCGGCCTTCGCCGCCGCCTTCACCTCCCTCGCGGGAATTGTCCATGCCGCGCCCGCCGGCAAGGAAACCCTCTTCAGGATCGAAATGCAAGGCAGCCGGGTCCGTAACGTCACCCCGGTTGGGCCGGACGACCAAGTCGGGGGCGCTCATTTCGTCGCGGCGAATCCCGATGTGTTCGGCCCCGGCGTCATTTCCCTCCATACCCATCGGGACGGCGACACGATGCCCACCTGGGAAGACGTGTCCACCGTGGTTGCGCATGGGAACGCGGCCGGATTTATTCTGGATCCAGGAACAGGGAAGTGGTCCCTCTTCGGCGTCGTCGCGTATAATTCTCTCGATTTGCCCGTTTCCTTGGATTCACAGCTCATGACACGAGCGGAAGTGGTTGTAATTCGGGGCCTCAAAAACCAACCGCCGAATTCAAAGAACAACCTCATTGTGCCGTTGAAAGACTTTATCGTTGAGGCGGCTCGGGCCGGTCAGCCCATTCCCTTCAATCTCCTCGCAACCAAAGAGGGTCTGGATATGGCCGATAGGATCATCGCCGCCGAAGGAACGGACGCCGGCGAAGTCCGGCTCACTCTCGAGGAAATTCATCGATTGATGAATCAAGGGGCGCAGGCCGTCCAAACCGATCAGTTCGGACTTATGCAACTTCACCTGGTGCGGGGCCTCTTGGGGGGGAAGGAATTGTCAAATTCCTTGTACGCCGCCTTGGAGGACACTGAAACCCTTAATGCCCTCAAGGCCCTCAACGTCGAATTGAGCGGCCTCAATAAAGCGCCCGATGCGAACCAACGAACCAGGTTCGCCGCCGAATTGGATAGCCTCAGGGCGAATGGCAAAGACCGAGACAGGGCGATTCTAAGCCGAATGGCCGGCTCCCCCGTAACGGTCGATCCGGGCGATCCCAGGAATCTGAAAAAGATCGTCATTCCCTTCACCCTCCGGCGGTTCGCTCAAATTATGAATGTTGAATTGGTCTTGCCTCCGTCACAAATAAAGGTTGTCGTGGAAGGCCAGGCCAAGAACCCAGCCAAACCCCGGGCTTGGATGATTTCCCACTGGGATAAGGATGGCGGCATCAGCTATGTCGTTCACGCGGAAAAGGGAGAACCCCAGGCCGTTTGGGCCGCGGTGGCCCACGAGACCGTTCACGCCGCCGAGATTCAAGCCGCAGGAAGTCTGATTCCACAGGACAGACCCGGCCCCGAGGCCATGGCCTTTGAGTTCATGAAACGCATCTTCAGCGGCTCCGAAACCCTGAGGCCGATCCTGCTCCGGTCGGAATTGACCTCATTTGACGCATCGATGGGGGCGATGGGACTCCAAAACGCCCGCCTTTTGGCCGGCGCCATCCTGAACGACCATTCCTTCAATAAAGGTTCCCCCGCTCAAAGGGCGGCCATGATGCGTCGTTCAAGCGCCGCGGGGGGGCTGTTGGCCATGGTTAAGGAGTTGGCGGCGAAAAAGACGGTCGTTCCTGAAACGAGCATCGTTCTTGTGGCGGCTTCCGAGTTGCTGAACAAAAGAGAGAAGGTTGATAAGGAAAAAATCAGAAAGATTGAGGAACTCTTGGATGGTTATCAATCCAAAGACCCTCTTAATAAGCCCACCCTCTACGTGGTGAATGACCTTGAGTCTGAAAAAACCTGGGTGGAAATCCAAAAGGGATTAACGGCTTACGCTGTCGGCTTTGTGGACAAGATCAAACGGGGCAAACAGATTTCCTTGAACGATGTTTTGGCCTCCTCCCTCTTCAAAATGACCAAAGTGCGGGTGTTGGCCATATTGGGAAGTGAGGAAAAATGGACGGGCTCCGGCAAGGATCATATCGTCTTCATCAGTCTTAACGAAGCGGTTACCAACATCTTGAATGCCCTGAGGTCCGCCGCCCGAAGCGCATAATTCGTCGATTCTTTCGGCCGATGGCCCGAAACACCGACGACCCTCCAAGTTGACGGCGGCCCGCCTGTTTCTCCGGCCTCACCCCTGTCATCAAAACGCGCATTACACTCGACTCGTGTGTAATGCTCCCCATTAGTCAAGGGCGATTTAAGAGAGTACTGGGGAGGATTGTGTAGCGTTTTTGGCCTCAAACTCGGCGGGCGACAGTGGCTGTAAACCCCGGTCACCGACTGTACCGAGCGGGATTGTGGCGCAGGTAATTCTTTAGTGTTTCGAGTTCTCCGACGGAACTGATTTTCGGGAAGAGCCCCGTCTGTTACAAAAGATTTACTTGTACTCGGCTCCATTTCTTCCTACCGTTTCTCCATGGACGACCGGCACACACTCATGGAGGAGGACAAAGAAAAACTCGTTGATGAAATCCTCCGCCTGCGCCGGGAAGAGGACGACAAAGAAAAACTTGTTGATGAAATCCTCCGCCTGCGCCGGGAAAACGAAACGCTTCGCCAGGAATTGGAAAAACTTAAACAAAAGACCCCGGCGAAATCCGATAAACCCAAAACAACGAAAGCCGCGGCAAAAACTTTTGGCAAACCCTCTCATCTCTGGGGCCGAAAGCAAGGCCACCCCGGTGCTTGGCGGCCTGCCCCCGCCCACATCGACCGCGACGTTCCGCAAACACTGGACGCTTGTC
>Ga0247727_10002582_pt1 | contig 41120 bp, 39 predicted proteins | sample WisWelCaveWW1625_FD_202498 | JGI IMG/M metagenome (GOLD analysis project Ga0247727, IMG submission 202498) | Biofilm microbial communities from Wishing Well Cave, Virginia, United States - WW16-25 | ecosystem: Environmental > Aquatic > Deep subsurface > Groundwater > Cave microbial mat | place...
GGCGCGGACTGCTTTGGGGCGAATCCACACATCGTTTGCCAAGCACAAAGCCAAGCCGAAGACGTTTTTCATCGGCGCGGCCGTCGAAACGAAGATGGCCACTGAAATTTGGGCCATGCTCAAGAAGGGTGAGTTGAACAACGCGGCCAATCTGACCGACGACGGTCAGCTTGCCTCGATTACAAGGTGGCTCTGCTCGTTGTAGCGGCGGCTTGGTCGCATGCCCTCGGCTTTGCGTTGGCATACGGCTAGGCGCAGGGCCCTCCTTGACCTCATCCGCCAAGCTATCGCCAAGCTGCCCCAGTAGCACCCGAAACGTCCCGGGAAGGCTCTGAACGGCTGGTGGTCGCCAAGCCGATTTGCGCTGGGTGCCTTGGAACTTGTGCTACCGTCTTCGGAAAACAAGTAATGAATAGAAAATATTTTTTTTGTGCCATCGGAAAAAATGGATTGAAGTAAAAACTTTTTTTTATTGACTTCGTAAAATATGGAATGCAGTAAAAAATAGTTTTTATTGACTTCGTAAAATACCGAATGAAGTAAAAATATGTTTTTATCGAATTACAAAAATCTAGAAGTCGATAAAAACTTTTTCCTGTGCCATTCCAGATTCCTGGAAGTCAATAAAACATGATTCTTGGCGACTCCACACAACGATAAATCCGTAAAGTCTCTGTCTGCAATGCATTAAATAAATTCCACGAGACGCCAATCATCTCGGCCGGCTCCCATGCGTGGATCGGGATGCCAATTCGACCGTCTACCCTGAGCCGCGCACGAAGCGAGTCTTCGAGCGGAGTAAGCGAACCCGGCATCAGGAAATTGACCGGTTTTGCCCAAGAAAGGCGCAGGGTGGGCCGAGTCCTCGAGTCCCACCAACTTTTTTCCCGAGAATATGGTGGGACTCGAGGACTCGGCGCACCCTACCCCTCTTCGAGCGGAGTCAGCGAACCCGGCGTGACGGAATGGTGCGGCAACCGTTCCCACTTCAGAGCCGCTTACTCCGCTCGAAGACTCGCTGCGTGCGCGGTTCGGATTTTGAGTTCCCTCTCCCCCTAAGTACAGGGGAGAGGGAGCAGATCGTTTCCCCGCAGATCGTTTCCCCGCAAGCCGCAGGCGAGCACGTCGGCCCACGGCGTCGCAGTCGGCCCACGGTGCGTAGTGAGCATATTCAGACGCGCTCGCCTGCGGTTTGCGGTTAAACGACTTGTGCTCGACTGCATCCGAATGTCTGGCTTTCGCCGTTTCGAGCGATATCATGTGACAGACAGATACGAGTGTGCTTCGCGTCGCAATGCTCGGTGCCGGCACTCAGAAGACTCCCTTTCTCAAAGGAGCCGCGCCATGATCGATCTGAACCGGTTCTTCCGCAATCCGTTCGATGACGTCGAAATCAGCGACGACGAGCTGCGAAGTTTTTCGGAGGATCATCTGGGCCGGCTGTCGGCGGCGAATACGGGCGGTGTATTCACCTCGCGGCTGACCGACACGACCGCGGTGTTCAATGCGTTCTTTGGCGTCGTGACGAACGAGGAACTGAAGCTGGCGTTGCAGATTGCGGCGACGCAGGCGATGAATACGCGGTGGGATGCGTTCGTGGCATACATGACGGTGAAGGGCCATGCTCGCGTCGTCGATCGCGCGGGCAATCCGTCGGCGTTGTACACGCAATTCTTTCCGCGCGGACTGACCGAGTTTCATAAGGTCTCGGTCGCCGACTCGCTGTCGCTGGCCAACCGCACGAAGCAGTTGGCAACGGACAACGTGGCCACGCTGGGCCAGGATTTCGCCGATCTGGTAACTCAGTTGGTGACCGACTACAGCACGGCTCGCGGCGCCCAGGTTACGCTCAAGGGCGAGAAGGTCGATGCCGGCGCCGATCGCCGCGTGGCACGGGCCGCGTTAACGTTGCAGTTGTTCGACAACCTGCTGTTCCTGGCCCAATCGAACAAAGGCGACCCGGTCGCGGGTAACTACTTCAACCAATCACTGCTCGAAGACGCACAGACAACTCCCGTCGAGCCACCGCCGCCCGCCCCACCGGTCACGCCCGGCCCGTAGTGATGAGGTCTTCTGTGTCAGCCGAGCGAGGTAATTCTGCCATGAAGCGAAATGGGCGAGCCGCTGCCATTTTTCCGTGTTTGAATTGCGGTCGAGACAGCGGGTGCGTGAACCGCCTCGTTTGCGACGACTGCCGCGAAGCTAAGGTCGATGCCAAGCACATCCCAGGGCATCGTGCCGCTCGTGCCGCAACAAAATCAACGGCCGTTGGCGGCCGAGAACCTTCCAGGCGCCTCGTGCGAACCAGGCAATGACCGGCTCGAAGATTCGATGACCCGGATCGGGTACAATTGGTCCCGTCAGAAGTTCAGAACAACGAATCGCCGGAGAAACGGGAATGAATGATCGCATCGTGATTGACCCCAAGCTTCAGCACGGCAAGCCGGTGATCCGCGGGACGAGAGTGCCCGTCGCGCGGATCGTGGGTGGGCTGGCCGGCGGGATGTCGTTCGAAGAGATCGAACGTGAATATGAAGTGACGGCGGATGACATCAAGGCCGCACTGGAATTCGCGAACCAGCTCATCGAGCAGGAAGAGTTTCACCCGCTGCCCACATAGAGGTGCCGCATGCGATTCCTCGTCGACGCCGATCTGCCGCGCGGCACGGCACCGCTCATTCAGCGTCATGGCCACGACGCCGTTGACGTGCGCGACATTGGTCTCGGCTCGGCTGACGATACGGTCATAGCGGCGCACGCCAAGGCAAAGGGATTTTGTCTCATGACCGGCGATTTTGGGTTTGCCGATATCCGCAATTACCCGCCGGCTGATTACGCGGGGATCGTCGTATTGGAGTTGCCGCGCGACGCCACGGCCCGCACGATTCTCAGCCTGATCGAAGGCTTGTTGCAGCAGCCGACTGTACTCAGTCGCCTTCCAGGTCGTCTAGCGATCGTCGAATTCGGCCGAATCCGTTTGCGACCGGCGTGATTGCCGTTGGGCAGAAGTTGCACGACAAGGCTCGACGGAGAAACGGGAATGAAACAGTCGTTAGGGCGATTCGTGGTTGCGGACCCGGCGGTTTGTCACGGTCGGCCGACGTTCCGCGGCACTCGAATATTTGTGAGCGACGTGCTCGATGATGTCGCGCGGGGCATGGCGTGGCAGGCGATCATCGAGCGATGGCATGGCTCGATCAAGAAGGAAGCGATTTCCGAGGCCGTTCGTTTGGCGCGGGAGGCATTGATCAATCATTCTGCGCTACTCCTTGAGCCTGCCGGCCGATGAACGTGCAACTTGTTTTGGGCCTGGCGGGCTCGACCGCCGGCGCTTCGAGGCATCTTGACGAAAACGTCAATATCTGAGTTACTGGGGCAGTCTGAGGAGCGGCCCGGCGGTGTAACAAACAGGCCAATTCACTTCGCGCTCGTGCCATGAATTCGAGCGTAGGCGTCAAGCCGTTAACGACGATTCGCCCGTGCGGCGAGTCGATGTTCGCGACCGGGCTGCGTGGAATTCCGTGAGCGAGTCTCACCACCTGACCGTCAAGAATGGAAGGTACAACCGAATGCCCGAAGCCGTGATCGTCGATGGCGTTCGCACTCCGTTTGTCAAAGCGGCCGGACCACTTGGCCACACGCCCGCACAAGAACTCGGCCGACTCGCCGTGCGCGAACTGCTCTATCGCACGGACCTGGCGCCCGAGGAAGTCGATGAATTGATCTGCGGCAACGTTGCCAGCCCGCCGGAGGCCGCCAACGTCGCTCGCGTGATCGCGCTGCGGGCCGGTATTCCGAGAGACCGCATTGCCCACACGGTGAATCGCAACTGTGCGAGCGGCATGGAGTCGCTCACGCAGGCCGTCGATCGCGTGCGAGCCGGCCACGCCAAGTGCATCGTCGCCGTCGGCGTCGATTCGATGTCGAACATCCCCGTGTTCTGGAGCAAACGGTTCGCGGAGAAACTCTGGAACGCGAGTCAAGCGCGGACGCCGCTCAAGAAACTCGCCGCGCTCGTGAAGTTTCGGCCGAGCGACCTGGCGCCGCAAATCGGCATCAAGCTCGGACTGACTGATCCGGTCTCCGGCCTCATGATGGGCGAAACAGCGGAAACGATCGCCCGCGAGTTTCACGTCACGCGCGAGGAGCAGGACGAGTTCGCGCTGGCGAGTCATCAAAAGGCGGTCGCCGCCTGGAAGGCAAACCGGCTCGGCGATGAAGTGATGGCCGTCTACCCCGAAGGCGACTCGAAGCCGGTCACGCAAGACATCGGCCCGCGCGACGGCCAGAGCATCGAGGCGCTCGCGAAGTTGCGGCCCTACTTCGACCCGAAGTGGGGCAGTGTGACCGTGGGCAACTCGTGTCAGATCACCGACGGCGCCGTCGCGCTGCTCGTAATGGACTCCGAAAAGGCCAAGTCGCTGGGCCTGAAACCGATCGGTCGCGTGCGCGGCTACGCCTACGCCGGCTGCGATCCGAGCCGCATGGGCCTCGGCCCCGTTCACGCGACCGCCCGCGTGATGAAGTCAACCGGCCTGAAGCTGCGCGACATGGAACTGATTGAACTCAATGAAGCATTCGCCGCTCAGGTACTCGCGTGCCTGCGCGGCTTCGAGTCTCCCTCAACAGTCTGCACCGACGGCAGCGGCTCGAACGTGCTTGGCCCCGTGGACCCCGCGCGGCTCAACGTCAACGGCGGCGCGATTGCGCTCGGTCATCCCGTCGGCGCGACCGGCGGCCGGCTCGTGCTCACGCTGCTCCGCGAACTCGCCCGCCGCAACCAATCGCTCGGCCTCGCCACCCTCTGCATCGGCGGCGGCCAAGGCGGTGCGGTGGTGGTCGAGCGGCTGGCGGCGTAGCAAGGAATCAAATGGCGTTGCGCCTTATTTGATAATTGACGAAATATGAACGTGTTGCGAATTGGCTCAGATCGCTTGGCATTCATTGGAGAACGAGTTTATGCCCAAGTTGTTGAAAGTCGGTCCTTATCGTTTCCTTTTCTATTCTGACGTGGGCGAGAGCCGCCACATGTGCACGTGGAGCGTGACAATGCGCAAGCGAAATTCTGGCTTGCGCCGGCGTGGCTCGCATGGTGTCGAGGGTTCAGACCACACGAAGTGAAGGAAATCGAGCGAATCGTGTTGGAACACGAGCGCGAATTTGGAGACAAGTGGGATGAACATTTCAGTGGCAGAACTGCTGTCGGCGACGGCAACGTCAGTCAAAGTGACGGACGACACGCTTGAGTTCGACCTGTCGGACGGACGCACGATCGCCGCGCCCGTCGCGTGGTTTCCTCGGCTAAACCAAGGCACCCCGGCGGAGCGACGGAATTGGCGACTCATCGGACAAGGGATAGGAGTTCATTGGCCCGACCTCGACGAGGACATCAGCGTCGAAGGACTCCTGCTCGGCAGGCCGTCAGGTGAGAGCCAAGTGTCGTTTCGTCGTTGGCTGGAACAGCGAAAGAACCGCAAGCCAACTGGCGGTGCGAGTGGTCGTCGAAAGAAATGAGCGAACGCGATCTGAACCGTTTGCACGGAGGTTTTCGACATGGCAACGACTTGGCATCAAGATTCGATCGAGGGCGGCATACTGCGCGTGCGGATCGACCAACAGGGCCGATCAGTCAACGCGTTCTCGGTCGCCGTGCTCGATGAATTGGCGGAACTGATCGGCACGATTCGCCGCGACCCGACGATTCGCGGCGTCGTGTTCAAGAGCGGCAAGCCGGGGAGCTTCATCGTCGGGGCGGATGTCAATGAGCTGAAAGACCTGCGCGGTGCAGAGGCGGCCCGCGCGATTTCTCAAAAGGGTCAGAAGATCTTTCAGGAACTCGCCGAGCTACCCGTGCCGACCGTGGCCCTGATTTCCGGCTCGTGTTTGGGCGGCGGCCTCGAGTTCGCTCTCGCGTGTACGTACCGCGTCGCGGACGACGACAAGAAGACGTTGCTCGGCCTGCCTGAAGTCAAACTCGGCCTGATTCCCGGCTGGGGCGGCACGGTGCGACTGCCGCGGTTGGTCGGGATGATGCGGGCGCTGCCGATCATCCTCACGGGCGAGATGGTTAACGGCCGTCAGGCCCGCTCGATGGGCCTGGTCCACGACTGCGTTCCGACCGAGGCGCTCGATCATGTCGCGGAAGAAATCATGCGCCGGCAGCCGGTCGAGACCCGTGCGCTCGGCGCCGGCACGGCCGCGAAACGGAAACCGCTGTTCGGACCGCCGAGGAAACCGCTCTGGCTGCGACTCGCCGAGCGGAACAAGCTCGCGTGTAAGTTGATGCTCCGCACTGCCGAGAAGCAGACTCAGGCGCGGGCGCACGGACATTATCCGGCGCCGATCAAGGCAATCGACGCGCTGCGGGCGGGCCTCGAATCGCCGCAGGCTGGGTTCTCCGCCGAGTCCAGCGCGGTGGCGGAACTCGCCGAGAGCCCGGTCACCGTCGAGTGCATGCGGCTGTTCTTTTTGCGTGAGGATTCGAAGACGCCGCCGGCCGATCTGAAGCTGCCGATCAAGCCGGACGCGATCACGAACGCGGCGGTGCTCGGCGCCGGCGCGATGGGCGCGGGCATCGCCCGGATGCTCGCGGAAAAGGGCATCTGGACGCGGCTCAAAGACGTCAAGCCGGAATTCGTCGCGCGCGGCGTGGACACGATTCGCACGATGATGTCGAGTGACGTGAGGCGCCGACGCATCACGCCGCTCCAGGCCGAGGCCGTGCTCGATCACATCAGCCCCACGACCGACTACCGCGGCCTCAAAAACGCCGACGTCGTGATCGAGGCCGTGCTCGAAGAAATCGCCGTCAAGCAACAGGTGTTTCGCGAACTGGCTGACGCGACCTCGCCGCGCACGGTGCTCGCGACCAACACCAGTTCGCTGCTCGTGCGCGACATTGCCGCCGGCATCCCGCACCCGGAACGCATCGTCGGCCTGCACTTCTTCAACCCGCCGCACCAGATGCCGCTCGTCGAAGTGGTCCGCACGAATCAGACCAGCCCCGACGCGCTGGCCACGGCTCTAGCCGTCACGCAACGAATCGGCAAAACGGCGATCGTCGTGCGCGACTGCGCGGGCTTCCTCGTGAACCGGCTGCTCACGCCGTACATGAACGAGGTCGGCTACCTACTCACCGAGATCGATGACCCGATGGAACTCGAGCGAGCCGCAATCCGGTTCGGCATGCCGATGGGTCCGCTCGAACTGACCGACCTGGTCGGCCTCGACGTGGCCGCCCACGTCGCGAAGAACATGCACGCGGCGTACGGCCCGCGCATGGAGCCTGCGCCAATCTGGACTCGCTTGCAAGCAATCCGCCGCGAGCAACTCGACGCCGCGAAGTCCGGCCCCAAGTCCGCGAAAAAGCCCGTCGCCCAAAAACTCATCACGAAATCGTGGCGCGGCAAACGACGCCTGAATCCGGCCATCGCGTCCGTGATCGCGCGGCTCCGCAAGGAACGCGGCGGCCGCCGCTCGCACCTGTCGCACGACGCGATCATCGAGCGGCTAGTTTATCCCGTCATCAACGAAGCGGCCCGGTGCCTCGAAGAAAAGGTCGTTGACAAGCCCGACCACCTCGACTTGGCGATGGTCTTCGGCACCGGCTTCGCGCCGTTTCGCGGCGGCCCGCTGCGTTACGCCGATTCTGTCGGCCTGTCTCGTGTGGTCGAAGCCCTCGACCGCCTCGCCCCCGATCACCCGCGTCTCGCCCCGTGCGAGGCTCTGCGTCGCCGCGCCGCCGAACGACGCCCTTTTCTTGACGCCATTCCGGCACTCCCGTCCGCCGCAGTGGCGTGAGCAATCCGTGACGGGAACTACGGACTCCAAGGCCATCCAACGTTGGAACCGGCAATTGCAATCCGTTGCGTCCCCGCGTTCGTTGCGATCCATTGTCTTGCGAGCGGCACACTGCCGCCTCGTTGACCGACATTCGTGGCCCCGCTAGCATTGCGCTGAACGCTGCGCGCGTGTTTTTCTTATCGAGTGAAGCCGATGAACGAAGCTCTGCTGATCGTTGGTCACGGGAGCCGGGACGCCGAGGGGGTCGAGGAATTTCTGGAGTTGGGCCGCGTGCTCGCCGGTCGCCGCGCGGCGCGGCCGACGGGTGTGGCGTTTTTGGAATTCGCAAGGCCGACGATCGAGGAGCGAATCGAGCGGCTCGTGGCGGCGGGCGCGGAGCGGATCGTTTGCCAGCCGGGAATGTTGTTTGCCGCCGGGCATGTGAAGAACGATGTGCCGAGCGAGGTACAGGCGGCGATGCGACGCTGGCCGGGCGTCGAATTTCGAATGGGCCGAGCGCTTGACGTTCACGCGAAGTTGCTGGAGTTGTGTCGCGTGCGCTGGTACGCGACGCTGGCGGCGCGGCCGCAGGTTCCCGCGACGGAGACGATGTTGCTCGTGGTCGGCCGCGGCGCGAGTGACCCGGAGGCGAACGCGGACGTTGCCAAAATTTCGCGGTTTCTCTGGGAAGGCTACGGCGTCGGCTGGGCCGCGGCGTGCTACAGCGGCGTGACGAAGCCGCTCGTGCCGGACGCATTGGAGGTCGCGGCCCGCAGCGGATTCCGACGAATCGTCGTGCAGCCGTATTTCATCTTCACCGGCGTGCTCGTCAAGAAAATTCACCAGTGGACGCGCGAGTGCGCCGCGCGGCATCCGGAACTCGAAGTCTTCGCGACGGAACATCTCGGCGTTCATCCGCTGCTGGCCGACGTGTTCGAGGAGCGAGCGGCCGAGGCGGTCGGCGGCTCGCCCAACATGAATTGTCAGCTCTGCAAGTATCGCGTGCAGATCGTCGGACACGAATCCGCGGTCGGGCTGCCGCAGGCCGGCCACCATCATCACGTACGCGGGCTGGACGGACACGTTCATCATCTGCATGACGAGCACGATTCTCACGATCACTCGCACGCGCAACACGACGATCGTGTGCACGATCTTCCGCACGACCACGCGCGCGACGCGCTCGCGGATGTTTCGGCAGCTTCCATCACCAGTGGGCACTTGTGGGACGACCGGCTGATTCAATACTTGGCATTCTGAGTTCTTGAAGCCGATCGCAGTGTGCACATGACGCAGGGAAAAATCTCGCTGGTCGGAGTCGGCCCCGGTGACCCGGAGTTGGTCACGCGTAAGGCCGAGCGTGTGCTGCGCGAAGCCGACGTCGTTTATCATCCGGGCCGCGACGACCGCAGCGGATTTGCGATCGGGATCGTGCGCGAATTGCTGCCTGCAGCTACGACCGTCCGCGCAGCCGCGGTGGAAATGGCCGAGCCGGGCGATCGCTACGAGACTCTTGCGGCCGAGTTGGCCAGCGAGGCCTCCGCGGGGCGGCGAGTCGCGTTCATCACGGAAGGCGACCCGCTCGTTTACAGCACGGCGTCACGACTCTTGGCCGCGATCGAATTCAATTGGCCCGCCGCGCGCGTCGAAATTGTCTCGGGGGTGACATCGCTGACCGCCGTCGCAGCGGCGGCGCGACTGAGCCTTGTGCAAGCCGACGAAACGCTCGTCGTCGTGCCGGCCTGTCATCATCCGGAATCGCTGGAACGGCTGATCGAAACGCACGACCGCGTGGCGCTCGTCAAGGTCGGCAGCGTTTTCCCGCTGGTCGTCGAACTGCTGCGTCGCCGCGGCTGGCTGAACCGCGCCGTTTTCGTCGAACGCGCCGGCACGTCGAACGAGAGAATCGTGCGCGATTTGACGCGGGTCGATCCCGCGACCGTCTCGTATTTCTCGATGATCGTGCTCGCCCCGACGATTCGCGAATAGCAGATCCCCAATAGCACCTCATCGGGCGAAGCGTCGCAATCTGGGGGATCTGGCGAATGCTGCCACACAGACGCCGCGTAGCGGCATTTACTAATTTCGCAACTTTGCCGATTATTCGCCCGATAAATCGGAACAACGGCACAGAGTCCGGCGGTCTAATCCGGGAGCAGGGATGCGGCGCTTGTTTGGTTCAATCTCATCGCCAGCCAAACTGATCATCACGGTCGCGGCGGGTTTCGCGCTGCTCGGCGCCGAACGTCGCACCGCGGCGCAGACCGGCGACACAACGACATTTCAGACGCAGCAGCGATTTCTCGAAGAGCAACTTCGGCCGCTGATTCAACCGGAGTTTCAAAGCCCGGCGGCGGAGCAGCGGTTCCTGTGCGATTACGGCGCGCTGTTGCGCTACAACGCCGTGTGGCTTGAAGATCACGGGCCGGCCGGGTTCGCGCCGTTTCCGGGGATTCCTGGATTTCAAGCGTCGCGAGCGGCACATGATTTCGATTTCCGCCCGTGGCTCAGCGCGAGCCTCGACGGGGTTCACTACGGTTTCATTCGCGGGCAGCTCGACTTCTTGCAATATCATCACGGCGACGGTTACCGGCGAAACAGCGACTGGCGCGGGCCGTTTGTCGATTTGGGTTTCTATCGGCTCGACGTGGACCAGGCGTGTCGCGTGTACGGCTGCGCGGAGGTGGAGCGCTGGAGTGCCGACCTCACGCTGGGCCGCCAATTCCTCTTCATCGGCCGCGGCATCGCCTACTCGCTCGTGGCCGACGCGGTCAGCATTGACTGGCAGTGCGGCGATTGGGCCGGTTTGGTGTTCGGCTCGCAGTCGATTCGGCACTTCGACAACATCGACCGCAGCGTGCCGGGATTTACGCGAAGCGATCGCGAATTCTTCGGCGCCCAACTCGAATACGAGGCGTTCGACCACCACAAGCCGTACGGTTTCGTCGTGGTGCAGCGCGATCGCAGCGACGAGTCGCCGAATTCGCCATTTCAGGAATTCGATTACGACAGCGAGTATTACGGCCTCGGCATCAAGGGCGAGGCGTTGTTTGGCCGCGGCGAGTGCGGGGTCGGGATTCAAAATCTCGCGTACTTCGTGGAAGGCATCATCGAGCGTGGCGAGAGCTTTGGCTTCGGCGCGACCAGCGCGATCGGCGGCCAGGACGACATTCGCAGTTGGGCGATCGACACGGGCCTGATTTATTACCCGGAGTGCCGCACGAAACCGCGCGTGCTCGTGGAATTCGCCGTGGCCGACGGCGACGAAGACCGCGCGAGTCCGCAGAACACGCTTCTGGGCAACACGAGCGGTACGAAGGACGAAGGATTCCTGGGCTTCGGCTTCGTGAACACGGGCGTGAGTTTCGCCCCGCTGTTGGCGAACCTGGAATTCGTGCGCGTGGCCGGCGCGATGCGGCCGTTTGACGAATGCTGCGAGTGGCGAACGAGCAACCTCGAAGTCGGCGCCAGCTTCTTTGCCTACTGGCGGCCGGAAGCGGACGGCGGCGTGAGCGACGTGCGAGCGGACAAACCCGGCCATCATTACCTTGGCAGCGAAGTCGATCTCTTCATGAATTGGCGGATCTCCAGCGACACGTACATCTTGTTGAACTATGGCGTGTTTTTTCCGGACGCCGATAGTTTCACAGTGGAACGTAGCCGGCAGTTTCTCGGCGTGAACCTGACGTGGTTGTTCTGACACGGCGTCTGACACCGGCAAGCGGGGGCAGGAAGGGCGCGATGATTCGACGAAAACGAAATGTAATTTACAGCGTGGCACTGCTCGTTGCCGTGTCGGCGACAGCGGCGGCGCAGGAGGCCGAAAAGCCTGCGGCCGATCAGCCGAAGCCGGATCAGTCGTCGCAGCCGTTCGCGTTTGGGTTGTCTCGAAAAGGGACAGCCACGGTCGAGGACGCGTACCGGCTCTTTCTGACAATGGCCGTCGGGCATCGACGCGTCGAATTACACGAAAGCGTGCGAAAACTGAGCTACGAGCAAGTTTCCGCGCAACTCGAACTGCTGTGCGTGATCGACGGCGAGTGGGGATTTGAGCCGCAGACCTGTTTGCGGCGCGACGTGTTGGCCTACATGTGTGCGGCGTACATGGGCTGCCGCCCGGGACTGATCACCGGCGTGTGCGGCATGACAAGGCGTTACGCTCATCGCGAGATGGCGTACCAGCGTATCGTGCCGCCGGGAGCGCCGGGCACGTTGGTGTCGGGCCCGGAACTGCTCAGCGTGCTCACTCGGGTCGAGCGGCGAATGCAGTCGCGCCGGGATGTTCAACTGACCGACGATGAGATACATTGATCGGTGCCAGCGAACGGAGTTTCAGGCCATGAGAAGCATCCTTTCGATCGCAGCCCTCGTCCTTGCGCTGACCTACTGTGTTTGCGTCCAAGACACACAGCCCGTCTCCGCGCAGCCGCCGGCCGGCGCTGCACAACCGGCAAACGCTCAGCCACCCGCCGCGCCGCCAACGCCAATGACCATCGTTGTCGAAGACGTGCGCGGCGAAGTGCAGTTTCAACGCAAGCAGGAGTGGCAAGACCTCACGAAAGAAATCAAGCTCACGCAGGGCGATCGCGTGATGGTCAACATCGGCGCAATCCTCAAGCTCGAATTTCAACAGGCGGTGTCCGGCGCCGTGCTGTCGGCGGCGATCCTGCGCGGGCACACCGAGGTTTCAGTCGCCGAGGCGTACACGCGCGGCGAGCAATCGCGTACGCAGCTTGACGTGAACCAAGGCGTGATCCGCGTCGGCGTGGTGCGCACGGCCGTGCCGCCGTCGTACCAGGTCCGCACGCCGCGGCAGGTCGTCGGCGTGCGCGGCACCGAGATCGCCGAGATCGAGACGACGCCGATGGGCGACCTGCTGCGCATGGGCCGCATCGGCATCGTGACGATGCACGATAACGTGCCGCTATCTCGCTCCGCACGAGCCGGCCAAGGTTCGGAGAAACGGGCGGATGGCAATCGCCGCGACGACACGTTGCTCCGCGCGATCGAATTCGCACTGCTCGACAGCCGCGTGTTTCTGCACGGCCCGCACCGGCCGCAGCTTGAGGTCGATTTCGATCGCCAGTCATTCGACCTAGTCGAGTTCGGCGGCGATTTGTGGAAGGAAGAAGGCAGCGCGCGATACGAGATTTGGCGCAACAGTCACGGCAACTTCAGCAGAGCCTCGTGCCCGCAATGCCCGCGCGGCTCGCAAAGTGGCGGCTCGCATGGAGGCGGCACTCAGGGTGGCGGTGGCGTGAATTTCGACAAGCCGTGAGCCGCCGCGACGCGAGCAATCCCTTCAATTGACACGATTGGGGTCACACGTATACTTGCCCGCCCTATGCTGTCCCGATTGCGCCGCCATGCTGTCATGAAGAAGCCCTCGCTGCGATTAAGCGAGCGAGCGAAGCAAACCGCCGAGCAGCCGATCAGCTACTTGATGCACGCGGCGGTGGCGAACCCGACGATGATTTCGCTCGCGGCCGGGTTGGTCGATGAAGAGAGCCTGCCGGCCGAGGCGACGCGGCAGTCGATCGAGGAACTGCTCTCCGATCCGGCTGCCGCCCGCCGCGCGCTGCAATATGGCACGACTCAGGGCGACAAGCGCCTGCGCGAACTCGCCGTCGAACATCTCACGCAACTCGAAGGTCGCTCGGCAGCCGACATGCACCTCGACCCCCACCACGTCGTTGTCACGACCGGCTCGCAGCAGATGCTTCAACTTGTGAGCGACGTGCTGCTCGATCAGGGCGACATTGTGCTCGTGGGCGCTCCTGATTATTTCGTTTTCCTAGGAACGCTCTCCGCACTCGGGGCGCGGGTGATCGGCGTGCCGATGGACGAGCAGGGCATCGTTCCGGAGGCGCTCGTTGAAACGTTCTCGCAGCTCGACCACGCGGGACAACTGGCTCGCGTCAAATTGCTTTACTGCGCGAGTTACTTCCAAAACCCGACCGGCGTGACGCTGGCCGCGGAACGCCGTCCGGTGATCTTGGACATTGTGCAAAAGTGGTCGCGCGAGGGCCGCATCTTGGTGTTGGAAGACGCGGCGTATCGCGAGTTGAATTATACGGCCGCGCGGCCGCCGAGCCTGCGATCGTTTGACCGCAGCGGCGAATCGGTAATTCTGACGCAGACGTTCTCGAAGCCGTTCTCGCCGGGGCTGAAGACCGGCTACACCGTGCTGCCCACGGAGTTGCTCGAACCGGTGCTGCACCAAAAGGGCAACCACGATTTCGGTTCGGCGAACTTCATCCAGCACTTGCTCGCCGCGTTGATGACGAGCGGGCGCTACGCGGAGCACGTTGAACGAATGCGCGAAATCTATCGCGTGAAGCTGGCGGCGACGCTCGACGCACTCGAAACGGAATTCCATCGACGCTCGATTGCCGCGCAATGGACGCGGCCGGACGGTGGATTATACGTTTGGCTCGCGCTCGCGCCGGATGTGGACACAACGCGTGGCGGCGAGCTATTTCGCCGCTGTTTGGACAGGGGCGTCTTGTACGTGCCCGGCGAGTATTGTTTCCCGCCGGAGTTTGGCGCGTCGGCCGCCGGACCGCTCGGCGGGCCGCGGCACACGATGCGATTGAGCTTTGGCGTGCCGTCGACGGACCGGATTCGTCAAGGGATCGCGCGGCTCGCCGAGGCCGTCGCGGAGACCGTCTAGTCTCGCGGCGAGGACCGAATCGCGGCCGCGCGAACGCGCCGATTCATGACCGCGCAGGAGGCGCAGGCGTCATGGGCATTTTGCAGCGATACGTTTTCAAGGAGCTGCTGCGCGTCTTCGCGCTATCACTCGTCGCGCTGACGGCGATCTTTGTGCTCGTTGGCGTGGTGAATGAAGCGAACCACCAGGGTCTGAGTCCACTTCAGACGTTGGCCATCGTCCCGTTCGTGATTCCGACGTGGCTGCCATTCTCGATTCCAGCGACGCTGCTGCTCTCGGTCACGATCGTCTACGGCCGGATGGCGGCTGAGAACGAAATCACCGCGACGAAGGCGGCCGGAGTCAACGTGCTCCACTTGATTCTGCCGGCGCTCGTGCTCGGCGTCGGGCTCAGCGTGCTCACGCTCGTGCTGCATGATCGCGTGATTCCCCGCGCCAACCTGCGGATGAAAAAGGAACTCGTGAAGAACGTGGAAGACATGGTGTATGCCACGCTGCGCCGCGAACGAATGCTCAAGAACAGCGGGATGCCGTACGAAATCTATGTGAAACGCGTGGACGGGAAAAAGCTGATCGACGCCGTATTCAAACGAAAGGGCTCGGACGGCGACTACGACCAGATTGTCTACGCGGAAGAGACACAACTGGAGTTTGACGTCAAGCGAAAGCAGGTCATCGTGCACATGTCGGAGGCCGTCGTGGTAGACAAGGGCGGCGCCACCGTCGAAACACGCAAGAAAAAAACTTTTCCCTTCGCGTTGGAGAACGTGGCCGCCATCAAGCCGAGCATCCGCGAAATGACGCATGAGGAAATCGAACAACGCAAGCGCGACTTGGTCGCCTCGGTCGAAAAGAACTGTGGCGTTTGGGCGTTCCAGTCATTGGGAATGGTATCAAAGGGCGAACTGGATCAGATTCAATGGAAGGACCTCGATCGCCTGTCGAACCAGTCGAAAGGCATTCAGCACGACGTGTGGCGGCTCGAATTGGAGCCGCACCTGCGACGGGCGATTTCATTCGGCTGCTTGGCCTTTGTGCTGCTCGGCTGCCCCGTGGCGATCTGGTTTCAGCGGGGCGATTACCTGAGCGCGTTCTTTTCGTGCTTCGTGCCGATCATGGTGCTGTACTACCCGCTCGTCATGTTCGGTGTAAACCTGAGTAAGGAAGGCATTGCGCACCCGATCGTGCTGTGGTCGGGCAACGCGCTATTGGCGGTGCTGGCGATTTTGGCATTTCGGCCGGTGCTGAAACACTGATCACACGTCGGTCGTGCGGAGCGGTTCAGGGATTCGCTGCAGCCTGCCTTCGCGGTCCACGCACGCCAGAGTGGTCTCGCCCTCGGCGATCAACTGCCCGTCGCGAAGCACTTCGTAACGATGATCGATCCGCGCCCCAGTCGCCCGCATCACATGCGTTCGGAGTGTGAGCAAATCGTCGTATCGCGCGGGCCGAAGATAACGAACTTGGGCGCGAGCGATGACGAGAAAGTTGCCCGTGGCCTCAATGTCCTTGTAATTCATACCGCGCGATCGCAGCAGTTCGACGCGGCCCAGTTCGAAGTAGACCAAATAGTTGGCGTGGTGCAGGAACCCCATCTGGTCCGTCTCGGCATAGCGCACGCGAATCTCAATCTCGCCCATACGTGACTCCTTTCTGGCCTCCCAGCTTAAGGAGTTTGATTGTCCGTGAAACGGGCAGCACGTCTACACGACGTGCAGGGAAACGAACGGTTGATCGCCTCAAGAAAGGTGTCGCACCAGCGGGGGCGGCTCCTGGTCCTGCACGCGATCCGTCGTTGTCGGCGGACCGTTCGGCTGAACGCGCGGCGGCCGAAGGCCGATCGGCTTTCGGCTCCCGCTCTCCGCAGTGACGCCCTGACGCGCCAGCAAGCTTCGCCCGTGACCTGATCGCCGCCTACCAGACCGCGGACGTCATCCGGGACCTCGGCCACGGCCTCGCCCCACAGCCAACTCCGTAGCCGCCGTTGCCGCCAACCCATAGCCACAGGGCATTTTCAAGGGTATCCTCGCGTTCCCAAACCCTGTCGGCCTTACGAATATCAGGGCGTCATCCTGCCCATCATCGTCATCCGGCGGCTGGAGTGCGTGTTGCTGGCGTGGCGCGAGGCCAAGCGCGCCGAGGTGCTTGCCAAGCGACCGAAGCTCACCGAGAAGGAACTCGCCAAGCTCGTCAAGGAACTCGAACTCAATCCCAAACAGTCGCCCTTCGCCAACAAGACCAACTGGACGCTCCGCAAGGTCTATGAGGAAGACCATGCACTTCTGGAGGCGAACTTCCGCGCCTACATCAACGGTTTCTCCAAGAACGTGGACGACATCATCGAGCACTTCAGTTACCGCGCCACCATCGGCACGATGGTGAAGAACAACCGGCTCGCCCCGATCCTGAATCAATACAAGGAACTCGCGCTCGGCCCGGACCAGCTCTCCGGGCTGGAGATGGGTTACATCTACGAGGAATTGCTGCGGCGCTTCTCGGAACAAAGCGGCGAGGAGGCCGGAGATCACTTCACCCCGCGCGAAGTCATCCGCCTCATGGTCGAGCTGTTGGAGATTCCGATTCCCGACCGGCATTTCTCCATCTACGACCCCGCGGCCGGCACGGGCGGCATGTTGTCCGTGGCTAAAGAACATCTGCTCGACCGCGCCGCCACGCCGGTTGAACGGGAGCGCGTCGAAAACTTGCTCACCGTCCACGGCCAGGAGTTGTCGCCCACGAACTACGCTGTCTGTCAGGCGGACCTCATCATCAAGAACGACCAGCAGGTCAAAATATTCCTCGGCAACTCGCTCATTCCCCACGATCCGCGCAGCCGCGACCCGGGCGACCAGTGGCCAGAGCCGAAACACCGCTTCAACCGCATGTTGAGCAACCCGCCCTTCGGCGTCACCTGGGGCGGCAAGGACGGCTACGAAACCGAGACGCGGAAGCTGGAGACGACCCGTTACCGGGCTGGCATGCCGCGCGTGAACGACGGCGCGATGCTGTTCCTGCAAACCATGCTGGCCAAGATGATCCCGTTCGTAGTCCCGCCTTCAGGCGGTTCGGGCGAACCGGCTAAAGCCGGGACTACAAACGATGGCAGCCGCATCGCGATCATCTTCAACGGCTCGCCGCTCTCCAATGGCGACTGCGGCTCGGGCGAGAGCGAAATCCGCCGCTGGATTCTGGAGAACGACTGACTCGACGCAATCGTGATGCTGCCCGACCAGTTGTTCTACAACACCGGCATCTTCACCTACATCTGGCTGCTGCGAAACGACAAGCCCGCCAGCCATCGCGGGCGCGTGATGCTCATTGACGCGCGGAAGCAATTCGAGAAAGAGCCCAAAGCCTTCGCCAGCAAACGCAACCGCATGACGGACGCGCACCGCGAATGGATCGAGCAGCGTTACCGCGACGGCTGGGCTAAAGGCTACGCCGACGAGCAGGTGAAGATTTTCCGGCGTGAGGACTTCGCCTACCACAAGGTCAGCGTCGTCTTCTGGCAGACGGACGAGCAGGACAAGCCCGCCAACATAACCGAAGGCTACGAGAAGGCGTGTACCGCCGCGAACGTCGGAAAGGAACTGGAGTTTCACGCCAGCGAACTGACCTTCCGCGTGCGCGTGAAAGCGGGGAACGGAGAAAAGACCATCACTCTCGCGCTCACGCCAAAGGACAACGCGGCGAAGAAGATCAAATCGGCCTTCGGCGACCGTCCGGAAATCCTCTCCGTCGAATGGACTCACCGGGACTACGTGCAGGACGACGAATACATCCCGCACGGCGAGGACATCGAAGCGTTCCTGAAACGGGAAATCGCCAAGCCGATCATCCGCTGGGAGGACAGCTCGCAGCTCGGCTACGAAATCCTGCCGAACAAATACTTCTACCGCTACCAGCCGCCCACGCCGGCAAAAGATTTGCTCGCGGAGTTCTGGAAGCTCGAGAAGGACGCCGAGAAGATGTTGGAAGGGCTGGCACAATGACGTTCGCCCAAATCAACGAACCGTGGATCGGCGAGATGCCTGTTGAATGGCGGCTAACTGCAATCAAGCGACTCGTGTCGATCAAGGTAACTGACGGTCCTCACGAGACTCCCGAACTCACAGACGACGGGGTCCAATTCCTCTCTGCTGAAGCGATCAAGAATTATCAAATCGACTTCAACCTGCGCAGGGGTTTCATTTCGAGGGAACTGCACGATCAATACAGCCGCAAATGCAAACCCAAAAGGGGAGACATCTTCGTCATAAAGTCGGGGGCGACGACGGGAAATGTTGCTTACGTTGATGTCGATTTTGAATTCAGCATCTGGTCTCCGTTAGCACTTATTCGATGCGACCCGCGAATCGCGTTTTACAAGTTCGTTTATTATGTGTTTCTGACCGACGTTTTCCGAAAACATGCCGAGCTGTCTTGGTCGTTTGGAACGCAACAGAATATCGGGATGGGTGTTATTGAGAGACTCAAGGTTCCCCTCCCGCCACGAACGGAGCAACAGCGGATCGCGGCGTATCTGGATGCGAGTTGTGCGGCGATTGACGCGGCGGTGGCCGCCAAACGCCGCCAACTCGAAACCCTCGACGCCCTTCGCAAGTCCACCATCAAGCGCGCGGTGACGATGGGGCTAAATCCATCGGTGAAAACGCAGCGAACCGACGTTGAGTGGATTCCTGAAATGCCCCAGCACTGGCGATTGGTGCGCGTCAAAGACGTGATGGAGTTCTTCAACACCGTCCGCGTTCCCTTGAGTGCCGCCGAGCGTGGAGTGATGACCGAGAAAACTTACGACTACTACGGCGCGTCGGGTGTGATTGACCAAGTCGAAGCCTATCTGTTCGATGGCACTTACATTCTCATCGCCGAAGATGGCGCCAATCTCCTGACCCGCTCGAAGCCGTTGGCATTTTTAGCGACCGGAAAATTCTGGGTGAACAACCACGCTCACATCCTCAAACCGCGTTGGGGCGGCGACGACACGTTCTTCGTGAACTTGCTGGAGTTACAAGATTTCTCGCTTTTCGTCACCGGTGCAGCACAGCCGAAACTCACGATGGACAATCTTGGCCGCTTCAAACTGGCCGTGCCACGAGTTCCAGAGCAGAAGGAAATCGCCGCCTTCATCCGAGAAAAGGAAGCCGAGTTCCGGCCTCTGTTCACGCAGATTGAGCGGCAAATTGAAACGCTGGTACGTTACCGCAAGTCGCTGATTCACGAGTGCGTCATCGGCCAGCGGCGGGTGACGGAGGCGGACTTGCGGCGGGCGGGTGCGGCCAACGGCTTGCCGCCCGCCGAGCCACTCGCGGCCGGGAAGAAACTCTAAGCCACAAACCCCGAGGCCGAGCGAGCCGGTCTCACGCGAGAATTGTCTCCGCACTGCGGAGACAATTCGCCTCGCGTGTTGCGGGCAAGAGATTAGGCAAACATTGCGTGCATAATTGATGGCGGAGTTTGGGGCAGCAGTTTTCCGAGCACTTGACGCGACACACGGCCCATGTCGCCGCGGCAATTGGAGTTTCCAGATTGTCGCCGCACTGCGGCGACAATTTGCCGCGCGAGTTTGGAACGGGCTTATCACGTGAAACCCGATTAGAACGATCCAGTTCGCCGAGGTCTCTTTCGGAGACCGGATTTTGCAAGCAGTGATTGCAAAATTGGGCTCAGCGAAACATTGTGTCCGCAGTGCGGACACACTGCCGAGGGCCTTGGCCGTTCCATTGCGATAAGACTATGAAACGCAAACCAGTCAGGAATAGCGCTCGCCGACAACTTGTTCCCGCCAAGCCATCCCGGCTGACGACGCCAGCAAAACTGCTGCTGGCTGACGTGCGCGACTTAATCCTCGCGACCCGTCAGACGGTGGCACGCGGAGTGAACGCGGCGCTGGTCGCGCTGTATTGGAAAGTCGGCGAACGTATCCACAAGGAGGTCTTGAAAGAGAAACGGGCGGAGTACGGCGGCGAGATTCTTTCGGCGCTGTCGAAAGAATTGTGCGTGGAGTTCGGTAATGGTTTTTCCGTGCCCAACCTCTCGCGGACGATGCGGTTTGCCGAGGTGTTCCCGGACCAACGGATTATTTCGACATTGTCGCAAGAATTGGGCTGGAGCCACTTCGTTGAAATCCTCCCGCTGAAAGAGCAACTGCAGCGCGATTTCTACGCCGAGATGTGCCGGATCGAACGATGGTCGGTTCGGACCCTGCGGCAGAAGATCACCTCCATGCTCTTTGAACGCACGGCCTTGTCGAAGAAACCGGACAAGCTCATCCGCCAGGAACTCGACTCGTTGCGCATGGAAGACCGGCTGACGCCTGACCTGGTCTTCCGCGATCCGTACCTGCTCGATTTCCTGGGGCTGAAAGACACCTATGCGGAGAAGGACTTCGAGGCGGCGATCCTGCGCGAGATGGAGTCGTTCATTCTGGAACTGGGCGTCGGCTTTTGTTTCGTCGCCCGGCAGAAGCGGATGCAGATCGACGGCAAGGATTATCACCTCGACCTGCTGTTCTATCAACGCACGCTGCGGCGGCTGGTGGCGGTGGACCTGAAGCTAGGCGAGTTCGAGGCCGCCGACAAAGGCCAGATGGAACTGTACCTCAAATGGCTGAAGAAACACGAGCAGGCTCGCGGCGAGGCCGAGCCGCTCGGAATCATCCTCTGCGCCGGCAAGCGGGAGCAGCACGTCGAACTGCTGGAGATGGAGAAAAGCGGCATCCACGTCGCCAGCTACTTCACCAAGCTGCTGCCGCGAAAGCAACTCGAACGCAAACTGCACGAGGCCGTGCGACTGGCGCGGGCACGACTGGAGGCCCGGAAGGACTAAACATGGCGCGTAAGAAGCCCCCCGAACTGACCTTTCAGCAGCACATCGCGGATTTCCTCGTCCGCGAGCATAAGTATGGCGTGCTTGAGCAGGCCGACATCACGGACACGGAGCATTTCATCGCAGAAGACCACCTCTGGGCCTTCCTCAAAGCCACGCAGGCCGACACGCTCAAGAAGCTGGAAGACGATTACGGCACGGACGCGCGGGACGAAGTCTTCAAGGCGCTGCGCAAGGAACTAGAGCACACTCCGCTGTGGATGCTGTTGCGCCACGGCCTCAAGGTGCGCGGGCTGGAGTTCCGGATCTTCTATCCCAAGCCGCGTTCCGCCGAGAGCGTCGCCACCACGAAACACGCAGAGAACCGCATCACGTTCCGCCCGCATTTCTACTTCGGGGAAACGAACCAGGAAATTGATTTCGTCTTCTTCCTCAATGGGCTGCCCGTCGTGGATTTGGAGTTGAAGCACGAGGCCAATCAGAACGTGCATAATGCCGTGGCGCAGTTCGCCAATCGCGACCATGCGTGCAAGGTTTTCCAACACCCGTTCCTTTACCTCGCCGCCGACACTAGCGACGTGATGGCCGCCACCGACTCGCGCCGGGAGGAGAATTTCCGCTGGCACAACACGGGGCTGACCAACACTCCCACGAATCCCAATGAATACCCGGTCGAGTTTCTTTACCGCGAAGTTTTGTCCAAGGAGCAGTTGTTGGAGGCGCTCTCGTTCTTCCTGGTCCGCGTGCCCGCGCGCGAGGCGGAGGACGACAAGCCGAAACGCCCCGCGTGTACGATCTTCCCGCGTTACCATCAGGCCCGCTTGGTGCGGAAAGTCGCGGCGGATGTTTCCGCTCACTTTGCCGCCACCGGCAACATCGGGCGCAAATACCTGGCGGAGCACTCGCCCGGCAGCGGCAAGACGCTCTCGATCTGCTGGCTCGCCGATCGGCTGCACAGCCTCTACCGACCCGGCACGAGCGAGAAGCTCGTGGACATCACGTTCATTCTCACCGACCGCAAATCGCTCGACACGAATATCCGGGAGGACATCGCGAATTTCACGCACCTGAAAGACGTGGTGGGCATCGCCAAGAAGGCCGAAGACCTCACCGAGTTCCTTCTGGGGAAAAGCAAATCAATCATCGTCACCACGCAGCAGAAGTTCGCCTGGGTGCTGGAAGAACTCCAAAACAACGCGAGGTTGAAAACAAAGCGCGTCGCGTTCCTGATTGACGAGGCCCATCGTTCGCAGGAAGGCCAGATGGGCGTGGCCATCCGCCTGCCATTCCGCAAGGCGGACGAGCCGGACGCCGACGTGCCGGAGCAAGACCCGGAGGAATTGATCGCCAAGGTCATCCGCGAGCACGATGCCAACCAGTTGTTTGTCGCGTTCACCGCCACCCCCGCCCCGGCCACCGTCAGCCTGTTCGGCGCGCCGTTCGACAGCTACACCGAAGCCGAGGCCATCGCCGAAGGCTACATCGTGGACGTGGCGGCCAGCATCATTTCTTACAAGACGCTCTACAACCTGCATTGCCATTTCGTTCCGCCGCCGGACGATAAGGAAAAGGTTTATCCCAAGGGCGTCGTCGCCAAGGCGCTGATGAACGTGGCGTTTCAGGATGACGGCCTCATTCAATACAAGGCCGAGGTGATGCTCCGCATCTTCGAAGAGAAAGTGCTGTCGCTCATCGAGGGCCGCGCCAAGGCGATGATCGTCACCAGTTCCCGCGTGGCCGGGTTGCGCTATTTCAACATCATCAAGGAAAAGCTGAAAGAGCGCGGCACGAACTACAAAGTCCTCTACGCCTTCTCGGATTTCACGCATCCCGAAACCAACGCGGAAATTCACGAGCACGCCGTCAACGAACTCAAAGACGGCGAGTTGATCGAGGAACGCTTCGAGGGCGACGATTACCGGTTCATGGTCGTGGCCATGAAATTTCAAACCGGCTTCGACCAGCCGCAGCTCGCCGGCATGTTTCTGGACAAGCCGGTCGTGGACCGCAACGCCGTGCAGACCGTGTCGCGCCTGAACCGCTGCCACGAGGGCAAGAAAGATGTGGTGGTCGTGGACTTCACCAACAACGCCGTGGGCATCCTCAAGGCGTTCCAGAAATACCGCAAAGGCACGCCGTTCGTGCCGGAAGAGCCGGACCAGGGACTTTGCCCCAAGCTCTACGCCGAAATTCTGGCCGCGGCCGTGTTCACGCAGAAGGATGCCGCCGATTTCGCCAGACTGGCCGCCACCGGCACCGACGCGCAGGTACAGTTCTTCGTCAGCGCGCTGCGCGCCCGGTTTCTGTCAAAGATCGCAGATACGGAGGAGCGCAAGCTCTTCGTCTATTTGCTCGCCCGCTACGTCAAGAGCTTCCATTTCCTGACGTGCTTCTTCACCTACGCGCCGGAGTTGAAGGAGTTGGCCACGTTCGCCGAGTACGTCGGCCCGCAACTGGTCAGACAAGGCAGCGTGTCCGACCTGATGAAACAAATCCGGCAAACGGAAGTCATCAAGGCCGCCGTGGAGTATCAAGGCGTCACGACGAGCGGCGGCCCGGTGAAACTGACGCCGGGCAAAGGCAGGAAAGGCCCCGGCCCAACGCCCAGCAAAGTTTCCGTTCAGGAGATGATCGCGGATATTCGCGCCAAGTTTGACATCACCGACGAGCAAGCCCTCTACATCAAACAGGTCACCGAAGAAAAAGCTGCCGACCCGGCCATCCACAGCACCGTCACCGCGCACCGGGAAGACCGCATCTACCTCGAAGGCGCGTATCGCGGGCAGGTCAACGGAGAGATTCAGACGGCCTACGACGAGCGGGGACGCTACGAGGAATTGTCGGACCCGAAATACACGGACCCCAGCGGCATCTTCGACATCATGGCGTTCACGGTGATCCAGCACCATCTATCAGTCGCGGCATGAGGCAATGAGCAAGACCATTGACCAGATTCCAGAAGCCGACCGCCCGCGAGAGAAGCTCCTCCGCAAAGGCGCTCCCGCCTTGAGCGATCAGGAACTGCTGGCGGTTCTTGTCGGCAAAGGTACACCGGGAATGGATGTCATGACGCTCGCGGGAAAGCTGGCGCGGCTCATTGACGAAAAGGGGCTGGAAGTAAAGGCCGAAGACCTGAGGCAGTTCGAAGGCGTGGGCGATGCAAAGGCCACGTTAATTCTTGCGGCGATTGAGTTCGCCCGCCGCCGCATCAAGCCCGAGGGCGCGAAGATTGAAACCCCGGCCGACCTGCTGCCCCACGTTCGGCACTACGCCGACCGGAAGCAGGAACATTTTCTCTGCGCCACCATCAACGGGGCGAATGAGATTCTGAACATCCGCGTCGTTTCAATTGGCCTGATTGACCGCAGCCCCGTCCACCCGCGCGAAGTCTTTGCGGATGCGCTTTCGGATCGCGCCTCGGCAGTAATCGTGGCACACAATCACCCCAGCGGCGGACTTGAGCCATCGCCAAGCGACATCAGCATCACGGCGCAGCTCAAAGCTGCGGGAGCGATCGTAGGAATCGATTTACTGGATCACATCATCTTCAACAGGACCGAATACTTCAGTTTTCTTGAGCACGGAAAACTTTGAGTGAACGGACCTTGCCGGTGCTCTCCGATTGGCGCAACTGAGGGTGAAATCAGGACGCGGGGCCGGAAGAACGTCGTGTAGGCGCGGTCGTTCGCCGAGTTGCTGGAGAAGTCAATCGCGCGCTACCAGAACCGGGCCATTGAACTTTTCAGGCTCGCGTTTGGTCTTGTTGCTCGTCGCCACCCACTTCTGGTGTTTCTGCTCGTACTCTGGGTCGCGGCCGGACCAAGTCAGCAGGTTGCCGCTCTCGGAGAAGTACGGGGAGGCGATCTTGCCCCCCATCGGCCGCCGACATCGCGCGGTAGGTAGCCCGTGCGCCACTTGCGATACACATCAGCCGTGAGAAATGGACGCTAGCTAGTAGTAGTGAGACGATCGCTCGGCAATCGCTCACCCGGCGGAGTATGCCAAGAGATGCTGAAAATCGAATTGGCAAGTCGCGAGTCACGCGGAAGCGTTGAATCGCCGCACGAGTTGATCTACTATGCTTCGCTCGACGGGCAAGTGCTCGTGGTTGCGGGAATCACGCTTTGATATTGGCCGCACGACGCCGCGAGCGATCGTGCCGGCCGCGGGAGATGAACCAATGTCGATGGACAAGAGCCTGAAGCAGAGTGCGAACCTGGTACGGCAGCGATCGGTGTTGACTCGCGCGGAGCGGATCGCGCGGTTAATGGCCGAAGAAAAATGGACCGATTCCTCGCGGCCGCTCGGCCTGCCCAAGGTCAAGGTGCTCCGCGCGGTTTTGAAGAAGGCGAAGAAGGCGGCGAAGGAAGAAGGCGCGGAAGGCGAGGCGGTCGCCGGTGCCGCGGCCCCTGCTGCGGCTCCCGCCGCCGGTGGCAAGGCCCCGGCCGGCAAAGCCCCAGCCGGCAAGGCGGCACCCGCTGCAAAAGGCGCGGCACCTGCCAAGCCCACCGGCAAGGGCGGCAAGTAAACTCGGTCGCGACTCGCTGTCATTGAATTGGCCCGCTCTGTTTTCAGGCCGGGTCGTTTTCTACACACGAAACCGTCGCGCCAGCGAGGAAAGCTGGAAGTGACCGAACAGTGTTAGGACATTACCGGAAAGCTGACCGCGCTGGCGGATTCCTCAATGGCGCATTGGGTTCGTGTGTAAGGTCAGCCCTGTCGACTCGTCGCTTCACTCATCCAATCGATCAAGTCGCGGATGAAAACTTCCGGGTCCGGCTCGAATTCGAGCGTGTGATGGGCATCCGGGTAATAGCACAGCTTCTTGCTCGTGCTGGCGAATCGGTCGAAATAGGCCCGCGTGCGCGCGTTGTCGAGGATGCGGTCTTGCCCGGCAACCATGAGCAGAGCGGGCAAGGTGATCTTTTCCGGTGCGTCTCGGACGAACCAATCGAGCCGGGCACTCGTGACGAACAGCGCAGCGGTCGCGCGGTGCAGGCTCAGCGGATCGGCGCGGAGGAAATCGATCCAACGCGGATTCGCCGTGAACAGTTCCGGGTTGCTGAGCGGAATCGGAAAATGCCGGTATCGATAATAGACCCGCGCCAGCGCGATGCGGACTTTTTGATACCACGGCGGGTCGATTTGCGGAAACAGGCCGGGACAGATGAGGCCGACGGCGTCGAAGAGTTGCGGGTGCTCCTTGGCCATTGCGGTCGCGAGTTTGCCGCCCCAACTTACGCCGAGCAGCACGACCGGCCGGCGCGGCTCTTGAATGCGCACGCGACTCAGAAAGAGCACGATGTCGTCGAGCAGGACTTGCATGCTGTCCACATGCCCGCGTTTTTCCGCGTTCAGCCCGGAACCGCGGCGGTCGAGGTAGTAGACCTCAAACCCCGCCTCGCACAGCCGGCTCGACGAATGAAAGTACCAGCCGCTGTGACTCTGAATGCCGTGCAGCGCGACGACGCGGGCACGCGGCGTGTCGGCCGGCTGCCAGTGCCGGTAGTAGAGCCGGTAGCCGTCTGCCGCGTCGTAGAATTCAGTGGTCGGTTCCAGGTCAGGCAAGGCGAATTCGTTCCTCTCGCACAGTGACGCGGGCGAGTGCCGCGGGGTCCACGCTGACGCCGAGGCCGAATCCGGCCAATGCCCGCGCGCGGCCGCCGTAGCCAAAGGTGATATCTTCCACAGTCAGCCGCTCCGAGACTAGATGTCGATCGTAAGATCCTTCCAAGAATCGAATCCCCGCGACGGTCGTGGCGAAGTGTCGGCCGGCCGCCGACAACAGGCCGGTCTCGCCGACCTGACAGCCTAGCTGATAACCAAGCCCGCGGTCGTGTGCCAGCGCGGCGATGCGCAGCGAATTCACGAACCCGCCGCACTTCGACAGGCGAATATTGAAGAGGTCGCACGTGCCGTCTCGAATCGCCGCCTCCGCGTCCGTGAAACTGCACAGCGATTCGTCGTGCATGATCGGCACTTTCAGTTCGCGCCGCACGGACGCGAGCGACGAAACGTCCTCGTGTTTCACCGGCTGCTCCACCGAAGCGATGCCGAACGGTTCCAGTTCGCGCACACGGGCGACGACTTCAGCGGGCTGCCACGCCTCGTTGGCGTCGATGCGGACGCGCATGTGGCGGCCGAGAATGCGGCGCATGCGCTCGAGCCGTTCGCGGTCGTGCTGGCCGTTCACGCCGACCTTGATCTTGCAGTCGCGGAAGCCGTAGAGCCGCATCGTGACCGCCGACCAAAATTCCTTGCGACGACTTTCCGCGGTGATCGCGCCGCTGTAGCGAACGGATTTCGCCGATTGCCGAATCGGCGCCGCCTCGGCGACCAGTTCGGTCACGCGGCCGAGCGGTTCGTGAAAGCAGCGGCCGAAGGCATCGAGCAGGCTCAGTTCAACGGCACAACGCGCGGCGTTGCCGTAGCAACCGCGCGGGTCGGGCCGCGGCTGCCACAATTCGAGACGGCGCACGAGTTCGACGGCGTGCGCGAAGTCCCGCACCGGCTCGAACTGTGCGGCGAAATCGGATCGTTGGATTTGCTCGATCGCTCCATCGATCGATTCGCCGGTCACGTACGACCGCGGCACGCCCTCGCCAAATCCGGCGATGCCGCTGTCGAGTGTCGTGCGCACGACGATGTTATCGCTCAACTCGCGCGACGCCGACGCGTGTCGCACTTCCTTGCGAAGCGGAATCCGCGTGTGAAACAGGACTAGCTCAACGACGCGCATCACGGTCCAGCCATCCGATTGGCCGCGGCCTTGTCTAGCGTGACGGGTCCGGCAGGAGATAGCAACGTGCTCGCACACAGATAAATGCCGACCGCGAGAATCGCCGCGGCACTGACGACGGGCAGCGACTGAACGATGCGGCCGGAGCCGAGTTTCCCGGCGAGAAATCCGCGCAGCTTGACCGCGAGCACGCCGACGCCGACGAGAGCACTGGCCAGCCCGGCGCTAAAACTCAGCAGCAAATACACCGCGCGATCGACTTGACCTTGCGCCATCGCGATCAGCAGCAGCACGACGGCGTCCCAGCAGGGCACGATGCCGCCGGAGATGCCGAGCGTGAGCAGGCCGCCCCAGCCAGGTTCGCCCGACGAGTTTGCCGCCGCGTCGCCCGTCGCGCCGGAGCCGTTCGACGAACACGAGGAGTGGCCGCAAGACGCAGCCGGCTGATTCGCGCGGACCTGCCGCAAGCGGCTCGTGAGCCGCGTCACCAGCAGAATCGCGCCGAGGCCGGCGACCAAAACGCCGCTCGCGAGCGCAAACCCGCTGTGAACTCGCTCTTTAACGTCGTCGCCGATCAGCCAGAGCAATAGCGCGACGACCAGCACGCTGCTCGTGTGCGTTAGACTCGTGGTCAATCCCAATCCGACCGCGTGGCGCAGCGTACCGCGTTCGCCGACGAGATAAGCGGCAACCATCGTCTTGCCGTGACCGGGTGTCATCGCGTGCGCGGCTCCGAAGAGAAACGCAATGCCGAGCAGTAGAAAGTAGAAACCCTGAGACCACCGGTCGAGCAACGACAGCAGATCGTCGCCGTGTTGTGACGCCTTGCCGGACGACTCGGCGACCGTGGCCGCGTCCGGCCCAGCGCCGGTCGGCGCCGCGTTCGCTGCGTTTGTCGCGATCTCCGTTGAACTGATCCGCCACGCCGCCTCGGCTCGCCGCGCCGTGTCTTGCTGAACCGGCGTGAGTTCCCACGAAGACTTCGTTTGCACTCTTTCCACGTCGGCCGGGACCGTGGAACGAACGAGTTCCGCGGGCGATTCCGCGCGGAGCGCGATTCGCAAGCGGCCCTTCTCCATGAAGAAGCTCGTGTCTTCGATCGTCACCGATTGCTCGCCGCCGGCTGGTTCGACCGGCAGTTCGAGATCGAAGAAGAATCGCGGGTGATCCTCGATGCGATGCGTCGCGCGCACGAGCCGCGGCTTTTGCTCCGCGCCGTTCACGCGCACTAGCAGTCCGTCGGCCAGCAGCGGCCCCATCTTTTCCGCGTACACCTCCATTCGCCCCGCGGCGCCGGCTCCCGACAGGCCACCGGGACCAACGAGCGCGAGCAACTCTTCAGCGAGCGTGAGTTGCGTGAGACTCAGGTGATAACTGACGTGAATTCGGTCCGTGTGAACTGTGATCTGAATCGAGCGATCGAACGAGCGGTCGGGGACATCGTGCGCCGCAATGCTGGCCCCGGCTCCAGCCAAAGTCAGGCTGAGTAGAACCAGAAAGAGTCGCCGGCAATGGCTCACGAGATTGACCAAAAGGAAAACGGGCTATTTCGCCGCCGGAATCGGCCGGCAATGGCTCAACGCCATCAAAACGTAGCCGGTCACCAGATTGGGATCGCCTTCGTACCAGCGGTCGGACGGGGCCGCGTTTGACCACGAGCCGTTGGGCTTCTGGCGGCGAGCCAACTCCTCGAACAGTTCAACGCGCCACACGTGCTTCACGCCATTCGAGTCCTCGAACGAATCATCGCCAAGCGTCTCCAGCGCCTTCGACATCGTGTGGTAGTAATAGTAAATGCCGACTTGGCCGAGGCCGGGGTTCTCCTTGACCGTCCAGTGCCGGCGCAGCCAATTGACCGCGGCCAGCACTCGCTCGTCGTCGCGACCGAGTTGCGCATAGAGCATGCTCTTGAGGCCCGCGTACGTCATGCTGCCGTACGAGCGCAGGCCGCCGGTATCCGACACGCCGGCCTTGCTGTCCGTTGCGCCGGCATGCGTGTAGATGAAACCGCCGAGGTCGTCGGCGCTGATCTTTTCGGTGAACGGCGCGAAGTTGTACTCGCTGTGCAGGTTTTGGCTGCGCGATAGAAAGACGAGAGCCTTTTGCAGCGATTCTTGCAGCGCCGGGTCGTTCTTGTCGCGGCCCGAGGTCACGAGCGCCTCGATCGCGAATTGCGTGTTCGACATGTCGGGCCGCTTCTGTGAATCGTAGCCGATCCCGCCGTAAAATGGGTGTGACTCGTCGATGCTCTCGTCGGCGTCCCACTGGAGCTTTTTCAAGTAGTCTTGAGCGTTTGCAATGATTTTGTTGTAGCGGCCGTCCTTGTTCGCGGCGGTGAACGCCAGGATTGCGACCGAGGTGGTGTAGTTATCGTGGCGTTCTTTGTAGACGCCGCCATCCGGTTTGATGAACGATTCGAGGTATTTCAGTCCCTTTGCGACCCACGGCTCGTTCGGCGTGACGCGGCCGGATTGCAGGGCGCCCGCGAGCACCACGCCTGTGACGCCCGGCCCGAGACTCGCCGAGAAGCTGCCGTCTTCCGCTTGGCCTTTCAGTCGAAGGTAATCAAGACCGGCTTTGACAACTTGGTCGTAGGCCTTTCCGTCCGGAGTCGTTTGCGGTTCGGGTTCGTCCGCGACGATGATGGTCGTCAGCGCGACGCAGGATCCGGCGATTAGCAACAGTGCCGCGACAGTCGATCTTCTCAGCATGGCTCAAGTCTCCACGTCAGTTGCGACCCGGACGGGTGATTCCATATTACCGAAGTGCGGCGGCGTTGCGTATCCAAAAAGCTGCGGTCGCCTGTCTTGCCACCGTTCACTCCACGACGGCAAGAATGTCGTCTTCGGACATCACCAGCAACAGCTCGCCGTCGATATTCACTTCACTGCCCGCGTAGGCCGAAAAGACGATGCGATCCCCCTCGCGGACCTGCATGCGATCCCGTTTGCCGTTTTCGAGCATTCGCCCGTCGCCGACGCTCAGCACCTTGCCCTGCTGCGGTTTTTCCTTGGCGGTGTCGGGCAGCACGATTCCGCCCGCAGTCCGTTCTTCCGCCTTGAGCCGCTGGACGACGACCTTATCACCGAGAGGGACAATCTTCATCGCGACGCTCCTTGACTCGGGCGAGCCGTAGTTTCGGCGTGATACTCAGATGGTCTTCTGGAAGTCGATCGGCTTCGCATCGGCACTCAGCGCGTAGGACCGCGCCAGCGCCCGCTGCACAGTGTACACGACCACATTGCGACTCACGGGCTTGGACATTACGCAAAATGCGTGAGCGGAGAGCGCGTCCTGCATCAACTGCTGCGTGCGATCGGCGGTAAGCAAAATGACCGGCAGGATCGCGTTCATTTGCCGAATGATGCGCAACGTCTCCAGCCCCGTCAACCGTGGCATGTGCTGGTCGAGTAGTGCGAGGTGAACCGGCTGATCGTGCAGGATGTCCAACGCCTCTTCGCCGGAATGGGCTTGCAGCGTGCGAAAGCCTTCCGACTCAAAAATACCGCGCAACGACTCGCGGAATGAATCGTCATCGTCGGTGATCAGCAGCGAAAACGGATTGCGGCTTTGCTGAATCGGCACCGACGAAATCTCAGCCCGAACTCGCGCCCGGCCGGTGGCATCGATCGAACCGTGAATCGAGATCGAGGTCAGCCGTGCGTGAACCGGTTCAGCAGCCGGGGAATCTTGGTGCGACTCCGGTTGGCCCGCCGAGGATTTCAGTTTTTTCCGCTGCTTTGCCATGACTCGTGTCCAGCTTGACTGGACTCCAGAATACGCTGCGTCTTGACGATTAGGCAAACCTCATACCTTCTTTTTGGTCTGAAGTCCAGCGGACCCAGATTTCGTCGCTCAGCAGAATTCGCAGCAAGCCATTATTTGACAGAATGTTGCGGATTTCCCCGCCACGTCAATCGCACTCAACGGAATCCACTTCGAGCCTTCGTTTCGGCCTGAATGGCAGTTTGCCGACGATTTGGCAGACATTGACTACTTCCGCTACGCGAGCTTTCGTGCAGGCGTCGGAATCGCCGGCAGGATTTCACCGAGGACGCGAAACTGCCGCGTGAAATCCAACTCGCTCGACAGACACGGATGTTTGTACTGCTCCGATGTGCCGCCGCGTTTCGCGATCCGATTCCGCGCGAACGCGTCCCACGTGCGGGGCGGCAGGAGTTTGAGTGACACCGGGCCAAGCCGTCGCGTCGTCCGCTTATTTTCGTACTCGACGTTTTGGTCCATAAGGTGCCGGTCAACCGCCTCGGCAAGCCGCGAGCCGAGTACTGTGCCAGGCAGGTCGTCGGATTCGACCAGCAGCGAGTAGTACGGTGGTTCGGCCCAACACGGTGCCAGCGTGAACGCCTTCAGGGACAACTCAAGCTCCGTGAGGCCGTGTTCGACTGCGCGTGAAACCTGAAACTCAGACAACTTCTCGCCCGTAAGACTTGAGAACTGCGAACCCTTGTTCAGGAACTCGAGCATCGGAGTGTCGTTGAAGCGGCCCGTGCAGCGTACGACATCCGAGATGTTGTAGCGATAAAGGCCGCCGGAGGTCGTGAGCAGGATGAAGTACTTTTCGCCCTCTTCCAATTCGTGCGCTTCGAGCACGGTCGGATTGTCGCAGTCAATCTCCGATTCCGGAATGAATTCGTAGTATTGATGCATCAAGTCGAGCACGCCCGCAGTTGTGCCGTTTTCGAGTGGGATCGTCATTCGGCCCTCGCTCGACAGTAGGCCGATGTCGCGCACCGGCGTCTTGCCCCAGAATTGCGGGTACTGTCGCAGATACGCGCCCATCGAGCCGCCAGTCCAGTTGGAGATGACCTGCAGCGTCGGCCAATAATCTTTCGGGTAGAGGTGGCCGGTGCGGGCGATGATCGCTTCGAGTTCGCGCACGCGATGCGGGTGACGCTCGGCGATTCGCGCGGCGAGCGATTCGCGCACTTCGGCCGGGTAGTCGTACTTTGTGGTGAGCGTTCCGTCGGCGAGATCACGGAGCAATTCTTCTTTTTCAACGTCGCCAAGTTTCGCAATGCTGACCAGCGTGCTGGGACTTGCGGCGGTGGCCATGCCGAGCGGCCAAGTGATCGACAGTCGCAGCGCGGCGTAGTATTTCGCCTCAATGTCGCGCACGCTCATCAGGCACGCCGGCACGCAGTATCGTTCGCGCACGATCCGTTTTTGTCCGGCGGCCGTCAACCCGCTGATGCTGCCGCACGGAATGCCGCTCTCCGTAAACGAACTGCGCCAATCGCTCGACAGGCCCATTACCTTGAGCCGGTAAATTTCCGGATGGCTGTCGTACGTGCGAATGCCCCAGAGCATCCAGCCCCAGCGATACTCGCGCAAGTATTCGTCCGTGACCGGAATGAATTTCGGCGCCGACGTCGTGCCGCTCGTCAGGGCGAACATGTGAACGGTCGTGTCCGGCCCGAACATCGCGGACGTTTCGCCCCGTTTCACTCGCTCGATGTACGGGCTGAAGTACGAGTAGTCTGTGATCGGCACGTGACGGCGGAAGTCGGTGGTCGAGAGGATGCGGTCAAAGCGGTGGTCGCGGCCGAAATCGCTCGTGGCGTTGCGGCGGATTTTCTCGAACAGAGTGCGATGCTGCGTTTCACGGCAGCGGCGCGTGCGCGCCTCGAATTTCGAGAACAGGTAGCGCGTCACGCGACGCGTCAATCGGCCGACAATCTCACGCACAAGCCAGTGCATGCTCGTACTCCTCGCGGAATCGACAAGCCAATCGCACACATCGGACCCAACCAGTCGAGCGGCGTTCGGCGGTCATTTTCCGTCCCTGGAATCCGCGGTTATGAATGGCTCGCGCCGAAAAACTCCAGCAGTCTTCGGCCATACTCTTGCCGCGCCACTTGGATCGCGCCGTTGTGCCGAGCCTCGGAAACTAGCCAAAACTGCTTTGGTTCCCCGGCCAGGTCGAAAAGCTGTCGGGCCACCTCTGGCGCGACCAGGTTGTCCTTCGCGCCGTGAATCATCAGAAGCGGCCGCGACGACAGTTTTCCGACCGCACCGGTAACTTGCAGAAACCGGCATCCATGCCGCCTAGCTCCGAAAAATCGAGCGATCCAACAGAGGAACGAATAGTACCAATCTGGGGTAATTCGGTAAAGGACTCCCTCGCCGACGTAGATCTTGGCCCAGCGAAGCATGTAGGCAAGCTGCGCAAGGTTGGTAGGAAATGCGCCGTCAGTTGCAACCGCTCGAACGGCTGTATTTCCTGCGGCGGCGAGAATCGCGGCACCCCCGCCGCGGCTGACGCCGATCAGGCCGATCCACGGCGGCTCGCCGCTTGACCGAGAACAAACGTGCGCGATCGCGGCTTGAACGTCCTGCAATTCGTGGTTGCTCACGTACTGCATCGGCAAGTAGTTCGCACGTTGGTTGCTTTCGCCGTGGCCGCGAAAGTCAAAGGTGAAAATGTCGTAGCCGTTCTGTTGCAACGGATCGCAGTACGGCCGGCACGACCAGCGATTCGCCAGAAATTCGTGGCAGAAGATGACGACGCCGCGTCGCACGCCCGCGGCGGCCAACCAGCTCCCTTGCAGCGAAGCGCCGTCGGCAGCTTGGAAGCGAACGTTCACCGCGCGAGGATCCGGCTCTTCGTCGGGAGGCGCGACGACCGGCGACTCGTCGAAGACCCGCAGCATCGTGGGCAGGAACAAAATGCAGACGATCGCGGTGTAAAGAACGAAGAAGGCGAGCGGGGCGGCGGCGACGAGCAAGATCGGGACGAGCCAGCCGGACTCGAACGCAAAAACTGGAATCGCCGGAATCACCCGGTAAATCTCCGAGCAACCAGGCACACATTCTGGCCGCCGAATCCGAAACTGTTCGACAATGCCACGTCTACCTTGGCCTCGCGAGCCGTGTTTGGCACGTAGTCGAGGTCGCACTGCGGATCGGGGAATTCGTAATTGATCGTCGGCGGGATCACGCCATCGCGAATCGTGAGCAGGCAGGTGATGAGTTCGACCGCGCCGGCCGCGGCAATCAAATGGCCCGTCATGCTCTTGATCGAGCTGATCGGCACGTTGCGGGCGTGATCGCCGAACGCGACCTTCATCGACACAGTCTCGGCCACGTCGCCGCCGCCGGTCGAGGTGCCGTGCGCGTTGACGTATTGAATGTCGGTGGGGCCGATCTCAGCGTCGGTGAACGCGTCGCGGATCGCGCGAATCGCGCCGCGCCCTTCCGGATGCGGGTCGGTCATGCGATAGGCGTCTGCGGTCGATCCGTAGCCGATCAGTTCGCCGTAGATTTTCGCGCCGCGTGATTTCGCGTGCTGGAGTTCTTCAAGGATGACCATGCCGCCGCCCTCGCCCAAGATGAATCCGTCGCGTTCCTGGTCGAACGGCCGCGAGGCGCGCTCCGGCTCGTCGTTGCGAGTCGAGAGGGCCGTGAGCAGATTAAACCCAACGACGCCGAACGGGTGAATCATCGTGTGCGCGCCGCCGGAGACCATGACGTCGGCGTCGCCGCGGCGGATCAGTTCGAGCGCCTCGCCGATCGCCTGACTCGATGCGGCACAAGCCGTGAGGCAGTTGTAGTTCGGTCCCTGCGCGCCGACCAGCGCGGCGACGTGGCCGGCGGGCATGTTCGGATCTTGCTCCCATTCTTTTTGCGGGTGCAGGTGCTTGAGTCCGCGACTACTGAACTCCGGCACGGCCACGCGGCCGTCGTGATAACACGGGGCGAGCGTTTGAACGAATCGTTCGAAATCGTGCTGGCCCTCGCCCGCGCCGAGGTACACGCCGAGCCGCGCGCGATCGACGCGATTCACGTCAAGGCCCGAATCGTCGAGTGCCATTTTCGCAGCGGCGACGGCGAATTTCGTGTTGTAGCCGCTGAATTCGTAGCGATCGGCGTTGGGAACGATGCTGTGCAGGTCGAGGTGCTTCACTTCGGCGGCGATCTTGGTCGGCAGAGTCGATGCGTCGAATCGCGTGATGCGGGCGACGCCGCTGCGTCCGTTGCGCATGCCCTCCCACGTCTCCGCCACCGAGTTGCCCAGCGGCGTGACCATGCCGATTCCGGTCACAACGACACGACGTCTCATCGCGGCGAATTCCCTCAAATTGTGCGGGCGACCAGCGCGGCGGCCTGTCCGAGCCGCGTGCAGCTAGCGGAAAGGAACGACGGCTTTTTCAACTCGCGCGGGCTGCCGGCGACGACCGAAAGCGGGCAATCGGGGTCGGCCCTTTCGTAGTTGATCGTGTGCGGCACGACGCCGTGTTGCAAGGCCAAGACGCCGGCGACGAACTCAATCGCGCCGCAGCCGCCGACCGTGTTGCCCGTGTTGCTCTTGTGAGCCGACACCGGAATTTCCAGCGCGTGGTCGCCGATCGCCTCGCGCAGCGCCCGCGCCTCGGCGCGGTCGCCGTCCGGCGTGCTCACGCCGTGCGCGTTGTAGTAGCCGATTTCGTCGGCATTCATGCGCGCGTCGCGCAGCGCCGCTTGCATCGCGATGCGCAACCCCGTGCCGTCCGTCTCGCGCCGCGTCGGATCGAAGGCGTCGCAGCCGGCTCCGAATCCGACGAGTTCCGCGTAAATCTTGGCGCCGCGCTTTTTCGCGTGCTCGTATTCTTCGAGGATCAAGACGCCGCTGCCCTCACCGGGCACCACGCCGTCGCGGTCCGCGTCGAACGGCCGGCACGCCTGCTCCGGCGCGTCGTTGCGTTTCGATGTGAGCATGCCGAAGCCGAACCGGATCATGAGTAGCGGATGAATCTTCGAGTCGCAGCCGCCGGCCAACATCAGATCGGCCGCGCCGCGCGCGATGATGCGGTACGCCTCGCCGATCGCCAGATTCGACGCCGCCTCGGCCTGCGTGATCGAGTTATTCGGCCCTTCAAGGTTGTACAGAATCGACACGTGGCAGGCGGGCATGTTCGGCAGATACTTGAGCATCCAGAGCGGCGGCATCGAACTCATCGAACTCGTGCCCCACTTCTGATAATCGAGGTGGCTCGCTTCATCCACACTGTCGCGGGCTGCCGGGGCGAGTTCGTCGAGGTCGCTGGAACTCATGCTCGCGCCGAATTCGACGCCGAAGCGGTCCGCCGTGGGCCGGGATTCGAGCAGTCCGGCGTCTTCCAAGGCCAGCTTGGCGGTGCCGACCGCGAGCTGGATGTCGCGGGCCATGATCTTGAGGTTCTTGCGCTGCGACGTGGGGACGAATTTTTTCGCGTCGTAGCCACGCACCTGGCCGGCGAAGGTGATGGGCAGTCCGGTCGGGTCGAACGCCTCGATGCGGCCAACGCCGCTTTTCCCCGCCGTGAGCGATTCCCAGAACGCGGACGTGCCAATACCGATGGGCGAGATGACGCCCATTCCAGTCACCACAACTCGTCGAGGGGCACGATCCATGAAATATTGTGGAGGATTCGCGATGTGCGCCGGGCCTCCGACAGCGAAGGCCGCAACAACGCTACGCGGCTAACTCGGTCCGGCCGCGGATGCCGCCAGTGCCCCTTCCGTTCCGTGTGTCGCGTCCGCCGCCCGGTCCGGCACGCCGAGCAGGTGCGTCAACTCTTGGCGATAACTCGCGTAGCGGCCATTGAGTACGGCCGACGCGCCCGAGCGATCCACGTGGCCGAACAGAATTTCCGCCGTGGCCAACGGCCGGCCGTTCACAAACGCCTTGCCTTCGACCATCGCGCCTTCGTCGTTCAACTCGACGAGCTTCGCCTCGTACGTGAGCTGGTCGCCGGGCAGCGCCGCGTCGCAGAAGTCCACGCGCGACAGTTTCGCGAGCACGACCATGTTCTTGAAGCCCTGAGCTTCGCCGACCAGGATCCCGCCCGTCTGCGCCATGCCCTCGATGATCAGCGAGTTCGGCATGATCGGGTAGCCGGGAAAATGGTCGCGCAGTTGCTCTTCGGCCATGCTCACGTTCTTCACCGAACGCGCGAACCGGCCGCTCTGGAACTCCACGAACTTGTCGATCCACAGCCAACGCATGCTCAGTTGTTGCTCAACTTCGTCTCGACGTAGTTGACGATCATTTCGACGGTGAACAGGTCTTGCACGTTCGCGTTGTCCTTGAGGCGGTCGAGGTTGGCCCAGGGCATGCGGACGCGCAGCTCTTCGACGCCCCTTTCGGTCAGCTTGCCGCCGGAGACGAACTGCGGGTCAGTCATGACGTTCTCCGGGAACAGGTCGCCGCGCGGGATCTTGATGCCGAAGTTCTTCTCCAGGCGGAACACGATGTCGAGATAGTCGATCGATTCCGCACCGAGATCGCCCGACAGGGTCGATTCGCTGCTGACGTCATCGGCGTCCACACCGAGCGCGTCGACCAGGGTGTTTTGGACCTTGTCAAAGATCTCTCCACGTGTAGCAGTTGCCATGAATCGAATCCTCCTGCTGGCCTTCTTTCGCTTGACCAAGAACCGGTTCTGGTTTATTGGCGGATGCCACCGAGGCTCAGTCCGCCGTCGATTGTAATCACTTGCCCCGTGATATAGTCCGCGGCCGGCGAGGCGAGGAATAGCGCGAGGGCCGCGATTTCTTCCGGCTTGCCGACGCGCTTCATCGGAATCATCTTGTTCATGTCGTCGCCGACCAGGTTGCGCACGGCCTGGCTCATTTCGGTCTCGATCACGCCCGGGGCGATCGCGTTCACGTTGACGTTGCGTTTCGCGAGTTCGACGGCCAGTGCCCGCGTCATCGCGTTGATGCCGCCCTTCGAGGCCGAGTAGTTCACTTGGCCGGTGCCGCCGTACGCGCCGGCGACGCTCGAAATATTGATGATCTTGCCCTTGCGGGCGCGCATCATCACGACGCCAGCCGCGCGGCTGAAATTAAACGCGCCGCCCAGGTTCGTGTTGATGACCTCGTTCCAGTCGTCGGAGTCCATCGTGACGAACAGTTTGTCGCGGATCACGCCCGCGTTATTCACCAGGATATCGAGCCGGCCCCATTTTTCCACCGTTTGATCGACGATCTGCTGGGCGGCGTCGAAACTCTTCACGTCCGCCTGAAACGCGACGGCCGCGCCTCCTGCAGCAGTGATTTCCTGCACCAGCGCCTCGGCCGGCGCCGCGCTGCGGTTGTACACGATCGCGACCTTGGCGCCTTCTTTGGCAAACGCCCGCGCGATCGCCTGGCCAATGCCGCGACCCGCGCCGGTAATCAACGCTGTCTTGTCTTTCAGAATCATCAGACTTCAAGTCCGTACTAAATCGATCCGACCGTCACGATCCCGCCCGCGTGGTTCACGCCGCGCGGCAGTCACGAGCGAGCACCAAAAACTGCTTCTTGAGCGTGCTCACGAGATCTTCGTCGATCACGTGCAAGGCCGGGTCGCGGTCCCGTAGATTATACGCCTCCATCGTCACTCGGCCGGAAACGGTACTCGTGCCATCCACAGTTCCCCTGGCTCGAATCTCGGTTTCGCCATTTCGCGTCTTCGTGAACTCCGCCTCAATCGTCAACTGCCGGCCGGGCGTCACAAAGCTGCCGTATTTCAATGCCTTGGCCGATTTGAGTACCACGATGCTATGAGCATAATCCTCCGTCACCCGGATCAGCCATGCCGACGCCTGCGTAATCGCCTCGAGCATGAGCACGCCAGGCAGCACGGGGAAACCGGGAAAATGCTCGGCCAGGTACTCCTCCGCCAGGGTCAGATTCTTCACCGCGACGATCTTCCGACCAGGCTCCAACTCCACAATGCGATCAACGAGGATAAACTGCATGATTGTTGGTGGCGAGGCTTCGCCGCCGGTCAGATTTCGTCCTGGGAAACAAGGCTTATCAACTCCACGCGCCCCAGGACAGCCTTGTCGAAGGGGTTCAGCGGGCCAGGGAGTATACTGGACGCTCCGGCGGCCAGCAACCCCGTCAATGGCCGCGACCGCAGTTTACATCAAGCCATTGAGATACTTCCGTCAAATTCTGGTAGGCTCACTTAGCACACGCAGCTTGCCGAAGCGGCAAAATTTCACTCGCCGTGAGTCAAGCGGTAGGTTGTTCGGCGGGCCAAAGCGGCGGGCTCACACGCTAGAGAGTATCGGAAACCCAGCCGCCGAACGGTAAGCTACGAATCACGAGTTTCCACCGGGTTGACGGTTGTGGCGTCGGTAACCGAGGGTTTGCGGATGCCGAAGTTTCGCAAGGAATTCGCGATTCGAGTGGGTGACTAACTTGACAAAGCCCAAATGACAATTCCCCGATTCACGAGTCTGGCGTCTTCCGCTTGGCTTATCGGCGTGGCCGCTGTTTTTGCGGCATGCCGAACGGCGGGTGCTGACCCCGATTGGTCGCGCGACGGCAAGTGGTTGGCGTTCATGACTCAGGCGGGCGATTCGAATCAGAAGTTTCAGCCCGGGTGGTGGTCTCGGCCGGACGCGGCCTTCGATTCGCCTCGCGCGTTTGTGCCGGCGACGTTCAACCTGTGGGTCTGCCGAGTCGAAGATCGCCAGTGCTGGCGGCTGGCGACGAGCGATCTGGGTTTTTCGACGCCGGTCTGGTCGCCGGACGGCCAAGAGTTGGCGTACGTGCGATTGAGTGACGGATCGGACGACCGCGTGCTCGTCGAGGTAGTATTGCAGCACGGTTTTGAGCCGCCGCGCGTGCTGGCGTCGTGCGAGATGAAGACGGACGGCGCGCGGGGACTCGCAGTCGGGCTGGGACGAATGCGGCTTGCAGCACGGAACGCGGCACCGGCGTGGTCGCCGCGCGGCACATACTTGGCCGCGCCGTTCGAGTCGCTGGGCATGGCGATCTTTCGCGCGTCGGACGGCAGCCGCGTGGCCAGTTTCCCCGACGCCTCGTTCGCCTCGTGGTCGCCGGACGAGCGGCGGCTTGCGTTCACGCTGCCGGGCGAAACGGCCGGCTATCACGTGACGGCCCCGGATCTCGGCCCGGCCCGGCTGGCGATCGCCACGAACTTCGCGGCTTACCCGGTAGTCTGGGAGCCGAACGGCACTGCGTTCCACGCCATAGTCTGGCGCGAGCTGGCGAACGCGCCGGGCACGCCGCCCAACGTCGCGGACCTGCAACGCTACGATCTGAAACGCGAGCGGCCGGAGGTCGTTCGGTCCGTGCTCACGAAGCGTCCGTCGTTGACCG
>Ga0247727_10002584_pt1 | contig 41108 bp, 44 predicted proteins | sample WisWelCaveWW1625_FD_202498 | JGI IMG/M metagenome (GOLD analysis project Ga0247727, IMG submission 202498) | Biofilm microbial communities from Wishing Well Cave, Virginia, United States - WW16-25 | ecosystem: Environmental > Aquatic > Deep subsurface > Groundwater > Cave microbial mat | place...
TCCAAAATTTCACATACTCTTCTGGACTTTTTTTCTCCTTTTCAGCCTGTAACAGAATCGGAGTTCCATAATCGTCTGATGCGCAGATATAGTATGCTTCAACTCCTTTGAGTTTCAGATATCTTGTGATTATATCAGCGGGCAAATATGTTGATGCAACGTGGCCAAGGTGAATCTCACCATTTGCATAAGGCAATGCACTAGTAATGATAGCCTTGTTACTCATTAAGTGAGTAAAACACGAGACGGATTTAAGCTATCCCCAGCTATGAGCATATTTTATCTGAGATGCAGTAGGTATGTCAATTTTAACATCCATAGATTCTAGTGCATCAACTGCAATCTGTCTATCAATCTCAGATGGAACGGTAATCACTTTTTTTCCTATCTTTTTGTAATTCTTTGCTAAGTATATCATGGAAAGAAGCTGGTTTGAAAATGATTGTGCCATTACTTCTGGAGGATGTCCTTCTGCAGCTACTAGATTTGCAATTCTTCCTTTCCCAATAAGATAAACACGTTTTCCATTTTTGAGTATGCATTCATCAAGACTGGGTCTTACTTCTCTTACTGATTTTGATTCGTTCAGTAGGAACTTTGCCTCCACCTCAACATCAAAGTGACCTACGTTACCCATTATTGCACCATCTTTCATCTTCATAATGTGTTCTTTTCTTATCACTCCAGTCTGACCGGTTGCTGTGATGAAAATATCGCCAATTTTTGCTGCTTCTGCCATTGGTAAAACTTCGTATCCATCCATGTGTGCTTCTAAAGCGCGAACTGGGTCTACTTCGGTGACATGGACTCTGGCACCCATTCCGTTCATTCTAGATGCAACTCCTCTTCCTACCCAACCATATCCAGCTACTACTACACGTTTGCTAGCAATTAGTAGATTCATTGCCCTCAGATAACCATCAATTGTACTTTGGCCTGTTCCATATCTATTATCAAACATGTGCTTTGTATATGCATCATTTACTGCAATGACCGGATATCGAAGTTTTTTCTGTTCTGCCAGTGCTTTTAGTCTGATGACACCGGTTGTTGTCTCTTCTGTTCCTCCCATGATTTTCAGAGATGAAAATTTTTTATCACCATGAATTTTACTGTGACAGTCAGAACCATCATCGGTTAGAATTTGTGGTTTATGACTGAGCATCTTTTCAATACACCAGTCATATTCTTTTGGAGTCTGTCCTTCCCATGCATAAACATCGATACCATTTGATGCAAGAAATGCGGCAATGTCATCTTGTGTTGAAAGAGGATTTGCACAACATACGCTGACTTTGGCACCTAGTGTTTTTGCGCCCATTATCAAAACCGAGGTCTCTTTAGTAATGTGTAAACAGATACCTAGTCGGATACCTCGCAATGGTTGTGATTTTTTTAGACGAGTAATAGTATTTGTAAGAATCTTCATGTGATCTTTTGCCCATTCGTGAGATATCTTGCCCTTTTCTGCGAGATGCAGATCTTTTATTTTACTCATAAATGGTCTCAAATTGAAGAAGTATAAAATGCTATCAAATGAAAATGTAAATATTGATCAGATTGTGGTTTGAAAAACATGGTTTGGAAAAAGGTTGCAGAAAAAAATGAGATTCCTGAAGGGAAAGGAAAAGAGTTTATAGTAGATGGGAAACACGTTGCTGTCTTTAACCAAGACGGATACCACAGTCTAGATTCCATATGTGTTCACCAAGATGGCTCTCTTGCCCCAGGCAAGTTAGATGGAGATATAGTAGAATGTCCACTACACTTTTGGCATTATAATATTAAAACAGGCGAACTACTAGATTATATCAAAGGAGTGAAACTGCAGACGTACAAGGTAGAAGTAAAAAGCGATGGTCTGTATGTAGATGTCTGAAGGTTTAATTCCATAAAACCAATTTGAAGAAATATTGAATAAAACACTTCTTGAGGAAATTATAAAGAAAGACTATCAGTCAATTCAGAACAAAATTGAGAGGTTTCTTGCAGAAGAGGTTTTACAAAGACAATCGTCAGGTGTCATTTTTGGACTCAGTGGTGGAATTGATTCGGCAGTTATTGCATCTCTGTGTGCAATATCGCTAAAAGACAAATCGCTTGCACTTCTCATGCCAGACTCCAAAATCACACCAAGAACAGATACTGAAGATGCGCTCAACCTTGTAGAGCAACTTGGATTAAACTACAAATTAATTGATACAAGTTCGGTACATTCAGAATATTCTAAATACCTTGAGCCAAATTCTCTAGCACTTGGAAATCTAAGAGCCAGAATAAGATCAAATATTTTGTATTATTATGCAAATTCCAAAAACTTACTGGTACTTGGCTCAAGTGACAGAAGCGAGTACCTTATTGGATATTTCACAAAGTTTGGTGACGGAGCAGCAGATCTTTTACCAATAGTTTCATTATACAAAACACAGATTCGAGAGTTTGCAAAATCTCTTGGAGTACCAGATTCTATAATATCCAAGAAGAGCAGCCCAAGCCTCTGGCAAGGCCATACTGCGGAAGATGAAATTGGATTAAGTTATGAAGAAGTGGATCTCATCCTTCATTGCACAATAGACAAAAATATTTCATTACAAGAAACCGCAGATCTTGCAGAAATTGATCTTTCAATTGTTGATAAAATCCACAAACTGTACAAAAAAAGCGAACACAAGCGAATAACTGCAACAAGCTGTCAATTATAAGAAACGGTGCAAATTTTGAGAATTTTTGATACACTTACAGAAAAAGAAAAGGAGATTGAAGTATCGGGAACCATTAGGATGTATGTTTGCGGAGTAACGGTGTACGATGAGAGTCACATAGGGCATGCAAGAACAATAATTGTGTTTGATACACTAAGAAGATTTCTGGAATCTCAGGGGAGAAAAGTACAATTCATTCAGAATTTTACAGATGTCGATGACAAGATAATAAATCGTGCAAAACAGGAAAATGCCACAGCATCTGACATTAGTTCAAAGTACATATCTCATTATTTTGATGATTTTGATAGATTAAACATCAAACGTGCTGACATTCATCCAAAAGCAACTGAACACATCAAAGATATGATAAATTTGATCAAAGATCTTATTGACAAGGGTTATGCGTACGTTTCAAAAAATGGAGTCTACTTTTCTGTAGGAAAATTTAAAGAATATGGTAAGCTTTCAAAGAAAAAAATTGATGATTTGTTATCTGGTGCAAGAATAGAGGTAGACGAAACCAAAAACGATCCACTTGACTTTGCATTATGGAAGTTATCTGACGAAGAACCAAAGTGGCCAGGTCCGTGGGGAGATGGGCGACCTGGTTGGCATATAGAATGCTCTGCGATGAGTTTAAAATATCTTGGTGAAAACTTTGAGATTCATGGCGGTGGTAGAGATCTGATATTTCCTCACCATGAAAATGAGATTGCACAATCCGAATCACATACCGGAAAACAATTTGCAAAAATTTGGATGCATGTAGGAATGATGACGATAAACGGTGAGAAGATGTCAAAGTCCTTAGGAAACATAAAATCTGTAAAATATGTTCTTGATCATTGGGGACCAAACATAATCAGACTATTTTGTCTCTCTGGTCATTATTCAAAACCAATTGATTATTCAGAAGAACTTCTTAGGGAAAACATTGTGAAATGGCGCCAGGTGGAAAACTGTTATTTTGAATTGATTTTAGCAGAAGGTCAAGGTACCACTGATGAAGTACAGAAAATAATCTCAGAAACAAAAAAAGAGTTTGACGAAGGATTAGAATCAGATTTTAATACTCCCATAGCATTAAGTGCTTTTTTCAAACTTGTAAAAGAAATAAACAGAATTGCTGCGGCAGAAATGCTTACACAGTCAATTTCAAAAATAGTTGTAGCAGAATTTGAAAAGATGCTTGAGACGCTTGGTTTGAAAATTCCAAAAATAACTGAAGAAGTAAAATCAACTATAAACGAACTAATAAGAAAACGAAACACGTTTAGAGAACAAAAACAATACCAAGAAGCTGATAAGATTAGAAAACAAATTTCAGAGATTGGAATAACCCTAATTGATCATAAAAATAGAACTCTCTGGATGAAACAAGAAAAAATTGGAATAGAAAGCTAGGATTTTTTTGTTACAGCACTAACCACAGATATCACATCTCTGTCTCGCAGCTGATAGCTTGGAGGCAATCTTACGCCATATCTTAAATCCTTTGCATAAAGAAGTCCTTTTGTCAAGTCAGTGTGTATTTCCTTTGCAAGGTCTTCTATCGTAGAACCGTCTTTCATCAAAATGAGATCTGGTAGCACTCTTCCTTTTTTGTCAGAAAGTTTCTCTGGCACTGCGATTGGATAAATAGAATTCATTTTTAATAATTTGAAGACAGTTACGTTGATTGCAAACTGTACACCGGTTCTCATATATTCACCAAGGATGTCTTTTGTGATAAAATCTAGAGCGTCAATTTGTTTTTTGTTTAATTTGTCCTTCTCCAGTATCTCAAATTGTTCAGAACCTGGAACATATTTTATCAAACCCGCATGTTCTGCCCTTCGTAACGATAGCTCGCTATCTGCACTTGCAGGTACAATTATGGTATCAAAGTATCTTTCTCTCAGGCGGTCAAAGTTCTTGTCTGCTCCAGGCAAGTCTATCTTATTTGCCACTATGAGAGTAGGTTTTGAGATTTGTCTTAAATATGAAGCAAACTTTTTGCTGTCATTCATATCAAAGTTATCAAAGTGTTTATCCTCCAATTTAGTTACTTTTAGTGCTTCTTTTACATGAGACTCTTTTACTCCTATTCCTCTAAACACATCTGTTAATGCGACAAGTTGTTCAGTATCAGAATTGATAAGCTTTGAAATTTTATCTCTACTTCCTTCTAAGAGTTTTAGGTACCACATTATTAGTTCTTCTTCTATATCAGCAACATCAGATATCGGATCACCGCTACCTACATCAGCAATTTTTCCTGATGAATCGACACTTCCTGACACATCAACTACATGTAACAGTGCATCAGACTGTGTTGCAACTGAAAGAAATTGGTTTCCCAGTCCCTTGCCTGCCCATGCGTCTTTTATCAAGCCTGGGAGATCAATAAGTTCAACCGGAATGAATCTCCATCCGTCACTACACTTTGAATTTTGTGGCTGATCTTGGACATTGAATTCTGTATGAACACATGGAGTGACAGCATTACCCATTGCTCTTTCTGGTTTTTTGGTTGTAAAAGGATAAGTGGAGATTTCTGAGTGGGAAAGTGTAGCCGCGTTAAAGAATGTAGTTTTGCCAGTGTTTGTCTTACCAATGAGACCAATCTTTATTGGCATGAATTAATTTTAGAATTTGAATATTTATCTCTGCCGAACAAATTCAGCAATGATTCTGTTTTTCTTTGAGTCTTGCGCTAGTATTTTTGAGCTCATCAGAGCACCATGATATCTCATCAAGTTCTTCATTAGTCAATTTATCATTCCATTTTTCAAGTGCAAGTTTTGAGATTTGTGAGGCATTATAAATTAGACTCCAATATGGATGATGCTCTGCTGTATTGTATGCAAGCTCAGATACTTCTTCTAATCCAGTCTTTGCTCGTTCTAAAGAGTCTGTTTTTTCGCCATATATTTTTATAATATTTGCGTCAAGGTCTGGTTGAATTTTTATTGAGTTTTTTTCTTCAAATGATTTTGCAAGATTTAGAAGAGATTTGTAAAAGTCGGAAAACGTGTCGTCGATCATTTTAAAATAATCTCTCATGTTCTGCCAGCATGCATCTGTTAAAGACTACTTCAATTCCTGCATTACGCGCAAGTTCTTCTGCTTCTTGGTTATGAATTCCTTCTTGCAACCAAATAACTTTGGGTTTTTTCTTGATCGAGTCTTTGACTACAGGCATTACCTGATCAGATGGTCTAAACACATCTACAATATCAATTGATTCATTAACATCAGTGATTTTGCTATAGCATTTTTTACCAAGTATCTCATCAGCTGTCGGGTTTACTGGTACAATGTTATACCCCCTATCTGAAAGATATCTTGGAACAAAGTGGGCAGCTTTTTCTGGATGTTTTGACATCCCTACCACGACAATATTTTTTAGTGAATAAAATTTTCTAATTTGTTCGTCAGTGTGAGAATCCTTTTTCACATCATATCAACGTAGATTGGGTTAATATTTTGTATTGCAAACAGTTTATAGGAAGATTTTAGGAATCATAAAATATGGAGTCAGAATCAGAGCCAAAAGATGTCATAGTTTTAGAAGCAATAAACAAAGGTGCTAAAAAATTTGATAAAATAGAAAAGATTGTAAAAATTGAAGGTAAAGAACTAAACGAAATACTTGAGAATCTTGATAAAAAAGGACTAATCACAGTGGTAGAAAAAAAAGGATTTTTCAGTACTAAAAAAGAGGTAGTATTAACGGAAAAAGGTCAACGAGAATTACAAGAAAGGAAGTTTGAACTTCAAAAAAACTGGAACCAGATGGTTACAATGTGGAAGGGTGGCGACAAACAGAAATTGCAGCAATACATGGACAACAATAAATCAATTCTTCCGTCATTGATGTTTTTGGGGATAATGGATATTATCATGTTTTCAACCATGATGAGTTTCATGGGCATGGCCATGTCAAGTTACATTCCAGCAGACCAGATGCCATCTCAAACAGACAGTGGAACAGATGCATCATCAGATACTGGTGATGCAGGGTCTGATATGGGTGGCGGCGGGGATTTCGATATTGACATAGGATTCTAAAAATCAGAAAAAAAGGAAAATTATGTCGAGGATCTATTGTCCTGCAACGACTGAATAGCTCACTGTAAATGGCTCAGCATTCTTTGTGTGAACTGCCAAAGCATTTCCTGAGAAAACCCATGTTCCCATAGAGTTTCCAGGCTCCACAAAAGTCAATGCAAACCTGGTGTTTTCATCCAAACTCCATGTCTTTTGTCCTGCATCTTCCCCTGGTGCCAGTGGACCATGTAGTGCCACAAGCTGAATGTTCTCAGATGCAGAATAAGTCAATACACCAGTGTAAGTCTTGTCACTTGGTGGCAAGATTATTGCGAGTTGATGAGATTCATGTCCCAAGCCTGGATCCTGCACGGATATGATGGTTCCAGTTTTTACAGTATTAGTTGGTTGATTTTCCATATAGCTAATCGAATAGCTTGTTGTAAATGGTTTGGTGTTCTTTGTGTGAACTGCTAAAGCATTTCCGGTGAATACCCAACTGCCAGCAGAATTTGCTGGCTCTACAAAGGTCAAAGCAAACTTGGTTTTGCCATCTGGAGTCCATATTGCTTGTCCTGCATCTTCACCTGGTGCAAGTGGACCATGTAGTGCAACAAGCTGAATATTTTCAGATGCGTCGTATGTCAGGATTCCTTTATAGACATTTGAGCTTGGCGGCAAGATTATTGCAAGTTGATGCGATTCATGACCAACTCCTGGATCTTGTATGGATGTGACGGTTCCAGTTTTTGTCTTCCATCCATGATCTGAGCTCATTTGTTTTTGCATCATTTTCTTGGCCGACATCTTTTCTGCCATCGCCTTTTCAGTCATCTTTTCTTTCATCATCTGCTTTGCTCCAGATACAGTACACAATTGATCTCCACAGACGTTTTTGTGACGTGTTTTTGGGTTTGGTGAACCAGAGCCTTTCAGTGCGTCTGCTGTTTGTATAGAGAGTACAGCAACGGACATCAACAAAACAGATGCCAAAAGTAAGGATGCTATGTATTTTGAAGTCATCTTGGAATCTTCTTGGCAGGTATATAAAAAATTAACTCATTTCATTTTATATCTCTGGAATAATTACGTTTTTAACTAAATTCCAAATAGGTTTCACTCTATGGCAGCAAAAATTGGTGAAAGAGCACCCAGTCTGAAGGTCTCAAAATGGGTTCAAGGACTTTCGACAAATATAGATAAAGAAAAAGATAATGTGGTTCTTGTTGAAGTTTTTCAAGTAAATTGTCCTGGTTGTTTTTTAAATGGAATCCCTGAGGCAATTGAGATGTATAATAAATATCATAAGAACGGACTTACAGTTCTTGGCATGGCCACTGCTTTTGAGGATTTTGATAAAAATACGTTAGAAAATTTAGAACTGTTACTTACTACTGGTGAAACAATCGGTGATACACTAAATGCACTTGGACAGTACAGACAGCTTAATGGAACGAAGCTGTTATACAAGATTCCTTTTCCAGTAGCGATGGATTCGCTGAAAAAAGCGTCAGAAAACCTAAGTCAAGAAAAAATAAAGGAAGTCATAGACGCAAATATTCCAAACTTTGATTCTTATAGCTCAGAGCAAAAGGCCGAATTAATTGAACGGGTTAAACAATACCTGAGATCAAAAGAATATTCTGCTGAAACTTTTGAAGAATATGCATTGAGAGGAACACCCTCTTCTATACTCATTGATAAAAAAGGCATATTACGTGATGTTTCTTTTGGTCAAAATGGCCTTCTTGAAAGCAGAATACAGAATTTATTAAATGAGTAATGTGAAATCATTACGTGTATACTTCTTACGATAATAGTTCGCTTGTCAAGATAGTCACTCTTCTTAAATCTCACAAATCAGAATACTTGTCCGGCCAGGACATAAGCGAACCACTGATGCTTAGTCGTGCAGCAGTTTGGAAACATGTCAAAAAGCTTCAATCTCTAGGGTACAAGATTGATTCACGCCCAAAGCTTGGATATAGATTAACAAAAACCACAGAGTTGCTTTTACCCTGGGAAGTAAGAGATGGATTAGAAACAAAACTTTTTGGTAAAAGGATCTATTACTTTAATACTATAAATTCTACACAAAATTTTGCTATAGAATTAGCATCAAGACTACAAGAAAATGGAACCGTAGTAATTGCCGAGAAACAAACCCAAGGAAGAGGAAGATTAAACAGAAATTGGATTTCTCCTAGTGGCGGGATATGGATGTCAGTGATTTTGCATCCAGAGTTTGAGATTTCAGCATCTTCATTCTTTCCTATAATTTCATCACTTGCACTTGGAATTGCAATCGAGAAAGTTTTGAAAATTAAACCGCAAATAAAGTGGCCAAATGACTTGACCATTGATGATAAAAAAGTAGCAGGAATTCTAGTTGACGCATCTGTAGAATCAGGCAGAATAGATTACCTTATTCTTGGTGTAGGAATTAATTTCAGAATTGATGTGAAAAAGATTGAAAAGACTATAAAAAACACAGGAAATTATTATGGAGTAGCCACCGTTGCAAGTAAATATAATAAAACCAATCCTGTGCAATTGGTGCAGGCGTTTCTCTTGGAACTTGAAAGATTGTACAATTTATTTTTGGATGGAAAATCTGAATATATAATAAAACAATGGACAAAAAGATCATCTACTATTGGTAAAACCGTTAGTATCACATCCTCATATGATCCAATACATGGAAAAGCAATCAAAATTGACAAAGATGGTGCTCTTGTGATATCAAGAAAAGGAAAATCTCAACGTGTTCTCGTAGGTGATGTAAGTTGAGCATCTGTTGGGCAAATACTGATAATTTTGAGGAGGCAGATATTGTGATAATAGGAATTCCTGACGAGTCCAAGTCTCATGCTTTGCGAAAAGGCACGTCAGAAGCACCAGAGAAGATACGACAGATATCTTCAACAAGAGACGCATACAATAGAAACAGTACAATTTCAATAGGGATGCCATTTGAAGGAGTAAAAAAGAAAGTGTTCGATTATGGAAATGTTACGAGAGATAAAATCGGAGAAGTAATTGACAAAATAATATCAAAATCAAAAATACCGATATCCGTTGGAGGAGATCATTCAATAACAGTCGAGATAATAAAATCAATTTCTAAAAGATATGACTCTTTGTCTTTGGTATATTTTGACGCCCACCCAGATTTTATTGGTTCTACAAGGAACTATTATGGTTCTGTCTTTTTTGATGTCCTACCGTTTATAGATTTAAAATCAAGCATACAGATTGGAATTAGAACTCCAGAACAGGAAGAAATTGACAATATCAAAAAATATAATCTTTCAGTGATTACTCCGTTTGATATGTTAAAAATTGGTTTATTGGAAACTGAGAAAAAAATCATAGAAAAAATAGGAAAAAATGTGTACGTTTCGTTTGATATGGATGCAATAGATCCAGCATTTGCTCCAGGGGTATCTGCTCCGGTACCAATCGGACTGCGAAATAGTGAAGCAGTTTATTTGCTAAAATCCCTCGCACAGAAAGGAATTGTAGGAATGGATATGATGGAAGTCTGTCCTGAGTATGACATCAAGGATAGAACGTCTCATCTGGCCTCAAGAATGATTGGCGAAGTAATCTCATCCTCCTAGTTTAATACAAAAAATAATCTTGGTTTTGACCATATGCTTTTAACTAGGCCATTTTGTTAACTTACTAATGTTTTCACATTTTACAATAAAAGATGCTAATGAAGTACTACCAGCAGTGATTAAAAAATTCCAGAACATTGTTAACCTAAAAGATCAGGCAGTGTTAATTCAAAGCGAAATAGAAACAGATCCAAAATACATGTCAAACTTTAAAGATTATGTAATTAAAAAGCAAGAACTCAATACTACGATGTCAAATTTTTACAAAGCTATAGAAGATTTAGAAAACATGGGAGTAATGATCAAGAGTATAGAAGAAGGCTTACTTGATTTTCCATCAATCAGATTTAATGAAGAGGTTTTTCTTTGCTGGAAAGAAGGTGAAACTGAAATAAAATTCTGGCATGGTAAGGAGGAAGGTTTTATGGGAAGAAAACCACTTAGTGTAAGTGACGAGTCTTTAGTGTAAGGCTAGTCAAAATTAATTAACATAACGAAGATTTTACACGACTAATTTGTGGTTCCACTCATTTTACAATATGTTTAATCTATCCTTACCTATGGTAATCAATAGAATTACAGTCTTAGACTTACAAGCCTTTTGATGATTTTTGTATGGTTGGCGGCAGTACTAGTCGTTATATACAGAAGATGTTTGTTGCCAAGTGGCATTGTAATGCGCTTAATTTTTGCATATTCTGCCAGCACATATCTTCCCTTACCAATCTTACGAAACAATTTGCTTCGTACCTTCCAAGCTGTCACTGCCAGTCTTAGTGAATTTCGACTTTCCGAAGTCGTCAGAAGATTCTTCACCCCTTTTCTGTGTCCACTGTACTTTACTCTACCATTGATGTCACAAATTGTGACATAACGAATTGTTGGACTCATACTCATGATTTTCTTATGTAGATTTTGATAGTTCATGAGAAGTGTGATTTTTGATTAATAATAAAGTTTCTTATGTTAAACTCATGATTTTCAACTTTTTTAGATGATGCTTTTTCAATACCTCAAAAATTTTTCTTTGAATTTTCTATTACGCGGTCTTTGTCGAAGTTTATAATTACAGCAAGGACAGAACAAACCATCCCATTTCAAAAATATGTTGCAAAGATTACACCGTTTCTGTCCTGTGATGTACCTGCTACCCCTTAAAGTTCGGTAGGCTTTGTATTTAACACAAATTTCTCTACATATCACTATTGTTTGCCCCTTTCACCGAAATTCTAGTCAAGGTTTGTGCACAAGAGTTTTCGCTTAGAACTTGCTCGTATATGGGAAATGTGACTCCTATTATCAAGAGTATTTAATGATACAAGGGTTGTTGAAAAACATATTGTTTAGATTTAACAGATCCTGTCGTTGGCAATAGAAGGAAAAGTAGATTTTTTTATTTATTAAAAATTAAGTTTCATGTTGACTGTTTGTACCTTCTAAATTATATTTCAAGAATTCTGCTTATCTAATTTGTTAAAGAAATAGATCAATCAAGAATTTTCACCTGAAAGATTGGAATCATTAAAAAATCTGCCAATACATGTACTTATCATGCCAGAAAGAACTTTAGGCGATAATCCCTATAATGTGGTACATCAGCTAACAAAAACATTAGAGTTCTTAAGTCGTGTCGATAAGTATATCGAGGATGCGGCCAAAACTAACAACGCCGAGTTTGAGGAGATGTGGAAAATAATCAAAACTGACCGAGAAAAACACGCTAGCTTGTTAAAAGAATTCCTTGTCACTGAGATGAAAGAAAACAGGTTCTAACCACGCCCTTCTTTCTTTTTTAGTTATTCAGATCAACTTGTTACCATACTAGTATCATTACAATAATTTTAAAAACTCTTTTTTTGAGAAACCACAGTCAGTTATTATCTATAAAAGTAATCCTTTGCTTGTGTACTGTCTTTGTATATTACAAGATCCTCCTCATAAAAGACTAAAATTAATTATGAAATCTAAGCAAATAGATTCAGACGTAGTGTTCTGATTCTAGTTTCATTTGAAAAAAGATTCAATAGAATTAATACAGCAATTTAACGTTTAATGAAAGCATAGTGTAATGCTGTCTACTTGGTTTAGAGTAATTAGAATAAGATTTCTTCTTTCGTCAGTAATTGCGGTATGTCTTGGTCTTGCCATAAATTGGTGGCACCATCAGACCATAGATGTATTCAGTGCATCTCTAACATTTGCTGGAGTAATAGCGTTACATGCAAGTGTTGATCTGCTCAATGATTATTGGGATTTTAAGCGCAACATAGACACAAAAACAAAACGAACAAATTTTAGTGGAGGCACAGGCGTTTTGCCAGAAGGATTGCTAAAACCAAAGGAGGTGTATGTAGCAGGAGTCGTTGCTCTCATTTTAGGCGCTGCAATAGGGGGATATTTTATTTTTGTAAATGGCGTAACAATTGCAATCATACTTACTTTTGCAATTGTCTCAATTTACTTTTATTCCACAAGGATAGTTGATTCAGGTTTAGGCGAACTGTTTGTAGCAATAAAAGGAACAATGATCGTACTTGGAGCATATTTTGTCCAATCATCTGAGATTGTGACAGAATCAGTTCTTGGAGGGATAGTTTTAGGAGTTTTATCTTCGATGGTGCTTTTTGTAAATTCATTTCCTGACTTTGATGCTGACAAGGCTAGCGGTAGGAGGACTCTTGTTATTTTACTTGGAAAAAAAAGAGCTACAAGTATTATTTGGATCTTTTCTTCAATAGCATATGGAGTAATCATAGTAGGAGTAGCAACTCAGACTTTACCAGTTTTTTCTTTGATCACATTGTTTACTATTCCACTTTTAATAAAATCGGGACGGGAATTAAAACAAAGTTTTGATAATATAGAAAAACTGGTGCCTGTGATGAGATCATGTGTATTGTATAGTAGAATAACTGGAGTGTTATTGGTACTGAGTTTTCTTTTTAGTATAACACAGTACAATTAAATCAAGCAAATAAAAAATCACACCATGATTACAGGTCATGTAACTTCTGAAGGAACTGCAAACTTTGCAACAAAAAATCAAACAGTAGAAAAAAACTACTATAGACAATTTTTAGGATTAACACTTTCATCTATAGGAATTGGCACATATCTTGGAAATGCAGATAACGCAACAGATATTCTTGTAAAAGACGCCATCAAAAAGTCAGTTTTATCAGGAGTAAATGTAATTGACACCGCCATAAACTATCGCTCCCAAAAAGCTGAAAGGTCTGTGCGAAAAGCAGTTTCTGAACTTATTGAAGAAAGTAAGGTGAAAAGAGAAGAACTGTTTATCAGTACAAAAAACGGATACGTTACTAACGATGCAGATGTAAAGGAAGAATTTTGGGAATACATCAACAATACACTAGTCAGACCAGGCATAATCAAGGCAGGTGATATCTCATCAGGATACCATTGTATGGCCATACCATATCTTGAAAATCAACTCAAAACAAGCCTAAAAAATCTGGATTTCGAGTGTATTGATTTGATGTATATTCATAATGCTGTGGAAGGTCAACTACAAGATATTTCAAAAGAAGAATTTATGAAAAACCTCAAATTAGTTTTTGAGTTTTATGAAAAACAAAGAAAGGAAGGAACGATCAAATATTATGGAATGGCAACCTGGGATTGTTTTAGAGTACCAAAGGAAAATCCTCAATACATGTCGTTATCAGATATATTAAAACTTGCAAAGGAAGCAGGAGGAAACGAAAATGGTTTCAAGTTCATTCAACTTCCATACAATATGTATCTTGACCAAGCATTGACAATACAAAATCAAACAGTCAATGGAAAAGAAATTTCCATATTGGATGCATCAAAAAACCTAGGAATTGGTGTTTTTGCAAGTGTTCCACTCATGCAATCAAAACTTCTTGGTCCAAATGTGATACCAGAGTTTGGTGGACTAAAACCAGCTCATCGCGCATTACAGTTTGTTAGATCAACTCCTGGAATAATAGCACCACTAGTTGGTCAGAAATCAAGTTCACATGTTGACGAGAATCTTGAATTGGTGAAAGTTCCACCAATGTCTGAATCAGAATTTAATCAACTTGTTACAAGTCTAACTTCATAAATGTAAAGAATAAATAGAAACTTACATTGCAGTGTCGTATGCCAGTGGATCCTGTTTGTGGAATTGAGCTTGACGAAAGCTTGGCTCTAGTTCATGAACATGATGGGAAAAAATATTATTTTTGTTGTCATGGATGCAAAAGGATTTTTGTTAAAAAACCAAACAAATGGAAAAAAGACTAGATAGGAAAACTACCACACATGCGACAAAAATGTGAATCCGATTCTATCTCACCTTGACATTCTGGGCACCTGTATTTTGAAGACCCTAAAAGATATGGAGGATCGAAGTATTTTCTATAGAATTCATAATAATATAGTGACTCTCTAGAATTTAGTTTGACTTTGTCTTTTTCTAGATATAACTTGGCTTTTGACTCAAACGTTTCGTCTTTTATGCTGTTTTCAAAAAATGTTGTCAAACTGTTTGTTCCAGAACCATCTTGCATTGGGGACTTGTCTCTCCAAGCAATTGATTGCGGAATAATATGTTCAAACGCTTTTCGTAAGACCCATTTTCCATATTTTTTATCGTTTTCTTCATGAACCTTTAGATCTACCGGAATAGATTTCGCATAATTAGAAACTTTTTCATTAAGAAAGGGAGATTCGATGCCAACACCTAGTGCCAAGCCTATTTTTTGTGTTGGGAAATGCATTATTTTCCATATTCTTTCTAAATCTTTTTGTAATTCTGTACTCTTTTTCCTTAAGAAAAAGCTATAGCCAGCAAATAACTCATCACAGCCATCACCAGTGATGATGCTAGTGCACCCATTTTCTTTTGCCGTCTTTATGGCCAGATATAAAACAATAGAGTTTCGTATTTCGATATGATTGAAGTTTTTCAAGATCTTAATTGTCTCTTCAATCGAATACATGAGATCCTCGATCGTTGCATTTTTTATGTATAGTTTTAATCCAAATTCTTTTGCAACAAATTGTGAATATACCAGATCAGAGGCAGGAAAATCTTTAGCCACCACAACAATTGCTTTAGTGTTTTTTTTCAAATAATATGCAAGTATAGAACTATCTAGCCCTCCAGATAGGGCAATACAATCAGACGTACATGATAATACTGCCTCGGAGATGAGTCTAGTCAGGTTTGAGAAAATTTCTTGCAATACGTACGGATATTGACGTAATTGATAAAATAAGTTATCTAATGGATCAAAGATGAAAGTTGTAAAAAATCATTCCAGAAAATTAGGTCAAGCTTATTGGTAGGTTTAAATATTTTCAAGGCGCTAGTTTTTTCATGCTTCTTCCAGCAGAGATAGAAACTAAGACGTTAATTCCAGCGTTACGTGCTATCTTGGCAAAAAAATTGATGGAGATGTACAACATACAGGAGGAAGACATATCAAAGATGCTAGGTGTGACACAAGCTGCAATAAGTAATTACATCAGAGGAACAAGAGGAAATCCTGAATTAATAACAAAGCTTCTTTCTATTAAAGAAGTCTCTGACATGATTGATGAAATTGCAAGCAATCTCTCAACAAATATGGCCTACACACCTGCCAGCCTTTCAAAATTTATTGGTTTGTGTAACTACATAAAATCAAGTCTTTTAATTTGTGACATACATCACAATTTGGAAACAAACATCGATGAAGCAGTATGCAAAGAATGTGAGAACATGCTTCTAAAAGGACCTGGAAGTTCTTTTTAATTTAATTTCTTTGCAAGAATGATTTCTATCGTTGAAATAAGTGTCATGCCATATTTTCCTGTTCCATTTTCGCTATCAACAATAATGTCGACAATTTTTGATGTGCCTTTCATCATTTTCTCAGTTATGACATTAGCTACTCCCACCGCTGTCGGAATGTCATCTCCTTTGGCTTTTAACACAACTTGACCAGCGCTTCCAAGAATAGTCAATATATCAATTGCGCACTCCATTATTGGCTGCCTTTGTATCAAGATGATCCTTCCCTTATTTGAAAATGAGTGATCATTAGTCAGTTGTGTCTTTACATCTTCCACACTCAAAATGCTCAATCACATCACCCAAAATTTTACATTCTATTAAGTTTTATCGATGATTGGTCCTTTAGTTAAAAAGATCGATCGGGATGTTTTGAAAGTCGCCATTTGGTAGTACTCTTCTTATTGTAATAGGTATAACACGTTTTTCAAGTTCAGCATATGCCAAGTCAAGTGATGTTGCTACTTCCTTTGGAACTGTGATAAATGGAGGCGCTCCAAGTGATAGTTGTAGTGCTCTAGCTCCCATTATTCTTGCTTTTTCGAATCTAGTTAAAGTTGGAGGCCCTATCATTATCTTACCCCTGCCAGTTGTTTCATATTCAATAGGTACGTGAATTGGGTCAATTTCAATAATTTCTCTTGCATCAATAATTTTTTGTAATCTTTGTCGTTCTGCAAGTTCTTCTGGAGAGAGTTCACCCTTTTTGAGTTTCTTTGCCTTTGTTGTCTCTTCCCCTTCTTCTGATATTTCCGCGGTTTCTACTGATTCTTCTACAATAATTGGCTCTTCTGGTTCTACCTCTACTGGAACTTCTTCAGTTTCTGCAACAATCTCCTCAGGTTCATCAGACATAGATATCTGCTCTGAACAAACGTTATATAATTCATAATCCTCTCTGTTGAAAATGAGTGCAGGATCTGTTTCTAGAATCGAGGCAAATTTGGAGATAAAAGGTAAATCACAGTTAAAATGCGAATTAAAACGTCATCTTGCACCAAAAACTGTTGGCACTATAACTAGATCTTTGCCACTTGAGGGAACTATGCATATGATGGGAAATAGCTTTGTGTACATAGAAACTAAGATTAACGTTGGTGGAGAAAGACAACGTAGTCAATTCAAAAAAGGAGATATTTCCTTCATGACATCAACTGGTTCGATCTGTTTTTTTCTAAATGATACAGACTCTACAAAATCAATGACTCCAATTGGTACAATTACATCTAACGTAGATGCGTTAAACAACGTAAAACCAGGAGATGTGTTTGTTATAACTCAAGCTGCCGTGTAGATATGATGACCGCTATAGCCGCCTATTCTTTTGACGGCACCATTTTTCAATAGTTTTTGTAAGAATGTATTCGCCGCAGATATTTTAACACCTTCTTGTCGTGCAACTTCCTGCACTGTGAAAACTTTGGCACCTTTAATAAAGTTCAATGCTTGATTTTCGTTAATTATGACAGAGATTGCTGACTTTGATTTTTGTTCTTTCTTATCTCCTTTCTTTTGACCGCCTTCTTTTTTCGCTGCTTCCGCCTGTTGTGACTTTTCTGCTTGTGCAGGAGATTGCTTTTTTGCTCCACCCATATCGAGTTTTCACAAAGTCCTATTTATAAACGAACAAGAGTACAAAAATGATCTTTGCATAATGATTGCCTCAAAAATTCATGTCTAATTTCAGGAACAAGGATTCTGATTTGAACCTTTATCTGAATACCACAATGGCCTAAAGCTTCATTATCCAGTTTATTCAATATTAGGAAACACATCTTGACTATCACAATCGTTAAGAGAACAAAATTTAAAAACCAAGGAAGAATGACACAAATCTCCAAAGCTGTTTTAAAAATCAGTAACAAACAGATTTTACTCATTCTAATCATAGGCACATTTTTTGTTTCGATAATACCGTTTCAGTCTGCGTACTCAGTAGGTTTTTTCTTTGATGATATTAAAAATGTAAGCAACACTCCAGATATTTTCTCAGGATCTGCCCAGGTTGCAGTATCTGGGAGTGAGGTGTATGTTGTTTGGATTGATAGTGATGGATCTGGTAATGACGATGTGCTATTTGCAAAAAGTATAGACGGTGGTGATACTTTTGGAACACCTGTTAATTTAAGTGACAATCCTGGATCATCATCACTCCCGCAGATTTCTGTTTCAGGCAGTAATGTGTATGTGATTTGGAGCGATAATGAAGGTGAATCTGATAGCGAAATATTTTTTTCAAGAAGTACTGACGGGGTGATAATTTTTTAACAACTGTTAATCTAAATGACAATTCGGTAGAAGATGGCAACCCACAGATGGCAGTAGCAGGGGGTAACTTGCATTTAGTTTGGGTAGGCGATTCAGGAGGAACAGGCGAGATATTTTACATAAAGGCTACGGATGATGGAGCTAATTTTGGTACTCTAGTTAATCTAAGCAATACACCTGAGGGGATTTCAATTCAACCAAGAATATCCGTATCTGGCAATAACATAGCTGTAGTATGGAATGACAACGGCGCTGGAAACGAAGAAATTTATTTCAGTCAGAGTGGTGATGGTGGAACTACCTTCAATGGCGGTTCCCCCGGTGCTCCAATTAATCTAAGCGATAATTCTGGACTGTCTCAGCTTCCAAAAATTGCAACGTCTGACAGCGATATATTTGTAGTATGGCAAGATTTTACTCCTGATAACGACGACATATTTTACACAAGAAGTACAGATGGTGGAACTACCTTTAATGGTGGTTCTCCTGGGGATCCAATTAACCTAAGTGATAATGAAGGTTTTTCAGGTACGCCTGATATCGCAATATCGGACACAAATGTATATGTAACATGGCATGACGAAACTCCAACAAATCTAGAAATTTTCTTTATATCAAGTTCAGATAGTGGCGATAATTTTGGTGCAATAAAGAATCTAAGCAGCAATTCTGGGATTTCGGTTGATCCCAGAATTGGAGCCTCTGGTACAAATGTCTATGTTGTATGGCAAGACTTTACCCCGTTGAACCTTGATGTTTTCTTTAAGGCAAGTGCAGATAGTGGAGAAAATTTTGGCGGTCCTGTCAACCTAAGTAGCGATATTTTTGATTCTGGATTCAATGCAGAGTTGGAAATAGTTGGAAGTGATGCGTATGTAGTCTGGCCAAATGACGGAGACTTTGGATTTGATGTCCTATTTAGGAAAGGAAGTCAGTCTGCTATAGATATTGTCTATGATGCATCAGAGTATAAACTCACTGACATTGCCGGCCTAACTATCACCGCACCAGATTTTAACTTGGACGATGGTTTGCCTGAAACAATTTCTGTTACTGTAACATCAACTTTTGACACTGTGGGAATCGAGATCACACTTGACGAAACCGACGTGACCACGGGGATCTTCACAGGTTCACACACATTCACTACAGATCCTTCGTCTACTCCAGATCTTCAAGCAGATATCGGTGATACAATTACAGCTACTTTTGGAGGACAGACTGGTACAGCTGCAATCTTTCCAAGAACAGTATCATTTGATAACGAGGCATATAATCTGAGCAGTCTTTCTACAATTACGGTTTTTGATCAAAACTCTAACGCAAATACTGGTCTTGCCGAAACTGTAATTGTAACAGTAACATCAACTTCAGACCCTCTTATAGGAATCTCAGTTACTCTCACGGAGAATGGCGAGGATACTGGAGTATTCATTGGCTCCCACACGTTTACTACTGGTCTTTCCTCAGGTACTGCTCTAAAAGCAGCTGAGGGAGATACTATCACCGCATCTTATTTTGATGCACCAGATACTGCATTAATAATTCCTGGTTTTTCACCTGGTGGAAGTGGCGGCGGTCTTGTAATTAATCCTGGATTTGTACTTGATCTAGTTGGCGGAGGATATGGACCAATATCATTACTATTTACCAATGGAGAATTAACAACAGATCCTGACAAGCCGATTATGCCATCACATGATCCTTCAATTGATTTTCCACTAAGTATTGATGGTGATGGGTTTGCTTTGAGATCATTTTCAAACACAATATCAACTAGTACAAGGTTCGTAGGAATTCCTGTAAAAGTACAATTGATAGTTCACGATGTTTATGAAATACAGCACCTTGCATTTTATACAAACCTGCGTGGAGATGCAAGAGAGATACAGGACAGCGATACATATGTCATTTATGACAAAGGTAGACCACTAGAAATATTTGATCCAAATGATATTTTTTCTGATGTAAAGATCAACACATCTAAAAATGGTACAAAAAATGTATTTGATTTTGAGTTCACATTTGCAAAACTAATGGAAAAATCAGATATAATCGTGAGAGTTTGGGACAGTATACGTAGCTCAGGTGATACTAAAATTTTTGACGCATGGCAAGTTATAGAGCCTCCAAGTAAAAATTTACAAAATAATGTTAATCCAGACAAAAGTATTTTGCAAAATACTGAACAAGATAAAGTTTCGCAAGATGTTTTAACGCTAATAGAAAAGTGGGCTGACTTCTCTTCATATTCTATTTCTGATTCTGAATTCTTGGCTCAATTTGGAATCGAGGGAGAACATATTCCATCATGGTTCAAAACTAATGCTAGATGGGTTGTACAGGGTGACGTAAGTGAACAAGAATTTAGAAATGGAATAAACTATCTAAACAAGATAGGAATAATCAGATAGATTAAGTTGTCAAGTTAGGATCAGATGGAACAATTACCTAAATAAACGAACAAGGATCAGCAAAATCCTAAATATTTGTTAGACTCGGTTTTGTTATGGGATTTGACGTAATCGAGGAAAAAAATCTGAACGATGTCATATCGTATGCTCTTGATTACCCACGCGTAGTTTTGACCGAATCAAAACCACTTGCCCCAAATGGTGCAACTCTTCCAGACTTTGCATTTGGACTGTATATTGGATACATATCAGGAGTTTTCTTTGATGGCTTTTTGAGAAGAAATAAAAGATTTCTTAATGAGGAAGAGATGTCTGGTTTTCATTCCATACTTTTTAAGAGAACGCCAGAGATTTGGTTAAAGATAAAGGTACATCTCCAGTTGGAATAACTCAAGCTTTTATTCCAGAAGCTACAGAAATTCTTCGATGAAGTTTTCTCTTGTCGCAGAAACGCTAAAAATAATGGAGAGTACAACAAAAAGGCTAGAGTTAACACAATATCTTGTAGATTTATTCAAAAAAACTCCTCCAGAAGTAATTTCAAGTGTTGTCTATCTATTACAAGGCAAGCTAAGGCCAGATCATGAAGGAGTCGAGCTTGGTGTTGCAGAAAAAATTGCCATAAAAGCAATATCAAAATCTGCAGGGATACCAATTAAAAAAATTGAACAGGGATATCATGAAAGTGGTGATTTGGGACAAGCTGCTGCAAAGATATTGGAACAAAAAACGCAGACCACGTTTCTGACAGAAGATATCACGGTGGAAAGAGTTTATGACACCCTGTACAAAATTGCCGAACTCAAAGGCTCACGCTCGCAGGATATGAAATTAAAGTACATTTCCAGTTTGCTAAATGATGCCAACCCAATAGAGGCAAGGTTTATTATTAAAATAATTACCAATTCTTTGCGTTTAGGCATCGCGGACTATACCATAATGGATTCGCTTGCAATTGCATTCACCGGTTCAAAGGAAAATAGATCCATACTTGAACAAGCATACAACGTGTCAAGCGATTTAGGAAAAGTTGCTACAGCTGTGGCAAAAGATGGAGTTGATGCGATCAAAAATTTCCAAGTTTCAGTTTTCAATCCCATTCGACCAATGTTAGCAGAACGAGTAAAAAGTCCGCAAGAAGCTCATGAAAAAATGGGTGCAGAGTTTGCTGCAGAATACAAGCTTGATGGAGAACGTGTACAGGTTCACATGCGTGGAGAAAAGATCATGCTGTATTCGCGAAGTCTTGAGAACATCACAAGCTATTATCCTGATATAGTCGAAAAGATTAGCAAGTCACTAGACGCACATGAAGCAGTATTAGAAGCAGAGGCAGTTGCAATCAATGATGACACAGGAGAGTTTCTTGCTTTTCAAGAGCTGATGCACCGTAGAAGAAAATATAACATTGCAAAAGCGGTTTCACAATATCCTATTACAATAAATTTTTTTGATGTCATGTTTGAAGATGGTAAAAGCTGTCTTGACTTGCCATATAACGAACGTCGAAAAATACTTGAAAAAATTGTAAAGGAAGATGAATTTGCAAAGCTCATGCCTATGACATTAGTAAAGTCAGATAACGAAGTTGAGGACGCACTAGAAAACGCAATTAATGCAGGATGCGAGGGATTGATGTTAAAGCAACTCGATGCATCTTACAGAGCTGGTGCCAGAGGAAGTAACTGGCTTAAGCTAAAACGGGAATATAGGAATGAACTTGGAGATAGCTTAGACCTTGTTGTAATAGGTGCATTTTTTGGACGCGGCAGAAGAACTGGAAGATATGGTGCCTTGTTGCTTTCAACATATGATGACAAAAAAGATACCTACCCAAGCATATGCAAAGTTGGTACAGGTTTTACAGATGAAAATCTTGACCAGTTTTATCAGATACTTTCTGACAAAATAACTTTGAAAAAAGATCCTAGAATAAACAGCGGACTTGAAGCTGATGTTTGGTTTGAACCTGAAGTTGTAATTGAGATCGTTGCCTCAGAAATTACACTCAGTCCCATACATAAAACAGCAATTGATGCAATAAGAAAGGGAAGCGGTCTTGCTCTAAGATTTCCTAAATTTACAGGAAAGATAAGGTTTGAAAAAACTCCAGAAAATGCAACCACGGATGAAGAGATAATTTCACTGTACAATGGACAAAAGAGAGCAGTTCAAGAAGAAAGGCAAAATTACATTTGAGATATCCAAAAACAGCTTCTAGATTCTTTAGAAAACTTCACGTAAGGATTATTAGTCGCTCCTCATGCTTTAAAGCCTTACATGTATAGCGGAGAATTAGAAGTTCAAGCGAAACGAAAAGCGCTTGCGGTTTTACAAGATGAAATAAATAGAATCCTTAACTCTGTAAGAGACCTTTCAGTATTGCCTGCTCTTATAATAAAAGGAGACAAGGACGAAGTAAAAGCGTCTCTAGAGCGAATGCGTAGTACAGAAGACGAAGTAGAAGCTCTTCGTCGTAAGATAACAAGAGAAATTGCTGAGGTAGGCGGTCTTATGATGAATAGAGAAAACATTCTACATACTGCGTACACAATGGATGAAATAGCAGGGTTTATCACTGGAATCGCATTCAAGCTTTCAAACATCAAGGCTGCTACTCTAAAGAAAAGCAAACTTGACAAAGACCTAACAGAATTAATTAATTTAGTAGTAGATGAAATCTACAAGCTAAACGAGATTGTACGCGCTCTTAATACTAATCCATCAGGAGCTATCGAGCTTGCCCACGAAACCCAGAAAATTGAACGCCATATAGATGACAAGTATCGTGATATGACCATCAAAGTCTTAGACGAGATTACAGTTACAAAAGAATTATTGCTTCTAAAAGACATAGTAAGTGGAGTCGAGGAAATGGCAGACAAATGCCTTGAAGTCTCTGACTCTTTCATATCATTAGCTTTAAGTCTCTAACTTGAAAGGCGAATTAATCGAAAACAGAATTGTAGTCTGGAACATACAAGACTCACGATCTCTTTTCGTTCAAGGATATTATGGAAAACCGGTGGGCATAGCAAAACCAAAGCCGGATGAGATTAACGTACCTCTCATTTTGGATTTGATAGAAGGTTATTACCTGGTACAAAAATCGAAGATCAGGGTTTACAAATCAAAAAAACAAATTTCAGAAAATGATCTCTCACAGATAGCGAGAATAGAATACCATAACTTTGACAAAAAATATTTAGTCTACAAAGATTTCAGAGATAAGGGATACATAGTAAATCCTGGAATAAAGTTTGGGTGTGATTTTGCCGTGTATCAGAAAGGACCTGGTATTGATCATGCACCATATTTGGTTCAAGTGTATAACACAAGTGATACCATTACTGCTACTGGAGTTGTCTTAGCAGGCAGACTCGCCACTACAGTCAAAAAACAGTTTATTTTGGCAATACCACATGGTAAAGACAAAGTTGATTGTTTAGCGTTAGACTGGTGGCGAGCTTAAAGTTTTTTTATGTGGGATGCTATTTTATCGTAGATAGCAAACATATCTTTTGAGATACCAAACTCGTTATTGTTTTTCCAATCACCATAAATCCTTACACCGTTTTTTGTTGGATCTATCCTGATATGTGCGTCTTTGAATGATTGTTTTAAAATCATATTTGTAAGTTCTGTATCGTTGTTTAGTATATCAGCAATACTTCCTCCTACCCATTGTACACCAACCAGTTTTTTAGATCCAAAATGACCTTTTGTAGTTGGTTTAGTTTCTGCAACAAATCCCTCGTCATTTTCACTTAGATCTTTTCTAACTATAAAATGAGCCTGAAAACGGTCCTGTGTTCCCCAGGGAAGCGGATTTGGATCTTGCAATTTTATCCCTTTTGAATTATCTGTATGATGTCAATATTAGTGCCTTTTACCTCAAGACAGCCCTTGTTTGTAACCATCCTAGGAGTCACAGAAAAATATCTACTATAATAATCACCTTTTTCAGTTTCGTCGGTAGCAATCTCCTTTGCTTGTGCAGTGATGCCTATTTCTTCTAGAAAATCCGAGAATTCTTCAGGTTTAGTTTTAAGCGGAATAGTATCAGGTTCTGAATCGTGCATGTGTGAAGGTAATTTTCCCCTCAAATAAATATGTCTTCAAACAGTTTGTCACAGAATAGATCAATCGGAATAAATAATAGAAAAATAGTCATTTTCTATCAATGTTAAAATTTCAGGGCAAAGTTGCAGTCATTACTGGCAGCGGAACTGGCATTGGTAAAGCCATAGCAACCAAATTTGCTGAAAATGGTGCGAGTGTAGTCATTCTAGGAAGACGAAAAGAACCACTTGAAGAAGCTGCAAAAGAGTTGCAGGATGTAATTACAAACGTGAAAAGTAATGCATTTGTAAAGATTTTTGCCGGAGTAGATGTCAGCGATGAAGTTGGAATTTCATCCATGTTTGACGAATTAAAAAAATCAGTCGGCACTGTAGACATCGTAGTAAACAATGCAGGTGTGTCAGGACCTGTAACATGTTTTGCAAACTCACCAATGACTGAATTTAAAAGTGCAGTTGCAATCCATCTTACTGGAACTTTTTGGACTTCGGTCCAAGCATTAAAAGCAATGAAGGCCGGCTCAAAAATTATAACAATTTCGACTTTCTTTGCTGAAGAAAGACCTCTTGAACAAAGACCCTACAGATTTCGAAGCCCATACACTGCTTCACAGGGTGCTAAAAATAGACTGGCAGAAGCAATGTCTTGGGAGCTCACACAAAAAGGCATAATCTCAATTGCGACAAATCCTGGTCCAGTTCATTCTGACAGAATTTACAAGACGGTATATCCAAAGGCTGCTGCAGAGTTTATGCGGGTAAGTGGTTTTGAGATCTTGACTCCTCAAGAAGTAGAACAAGTAAACAACGAGATACTACCGCTTATGGGCGAAGATGAAAAAACTGTAAAAGAGGGAATTAAAAATGCAACTTCAAAGATGGCAAAAATAAAAGGAATAGCCTCAGAAGATGAAATGCAGAAACTAAATACAACGATCACTTCGTTGCTTTCAAAGATTCAGCAAATAGCAGAAAAAGTACAACTCAACACAAGCAAAATGATAGCAGATGAACAGTTCTTATCACAGCCACAAGTTGCTGAAACAGTTCTTGCACTATGTGATGACGAAATTTCAAAGATCCTAAATGGAAAGGTAATACCTGGTGATAGAGTATTTTATCCAGTAAAACCTCACATCACATCTACAATACCAGAATCTAAAGCAGATTTTGGTTCAAAAGTAGTGGTTTTTACCGTTGATGCATCAGAAGACTCTGATATTGCAAGAGTAGAGTTTCTTGCTCAAAATATAGAAAAGTCTGGAGGAAAGATCGTCATTCTATTTTCAAAAAATATTCTAAAAGAAAGCCAAGATAGATTATCAAAATTTCATTCACATTCAATTGATCTTACAAACCAAGATGAAGTGAAGAGATGGCTCAAGACAGCTACCGAAAAAGCAGGTGCCATATCAATGATAATTCATGTCACAGGCAAAGTACCGTCATTTCCAAAGATAACTGAGCTCTCAAGATCACAGTGGGATTCAGTTGTGGACAAATTCATAATAACTCCAGCAATAATAGGACAGGAATGTCTTGGTACGTTTGTTCCAGGTGGTGCCAAGAACCCACCTCTTTTCAAGGGCAAATCTGGGACGATGGTTATAATAGGTCCTGACTTTCCTGTAGGTCCAAAGGTAACAGGTGCAGAAAGAGCCAAAGTAGATGTATTTCGTGGCGCACTAAGACCATTTACAACTACGGTAAATCAAGAATTAAGTGATGTTCTAAAATCTAATGTTAGAATGTTTTTGGTTCTTCCAGGAAGTGTTGATGGTACAGAACCAAACAATGAACGAATTTTTAGTGCAGTGAAATATTTTGCATCTGTCAAGGCCGTTTCTAGTTCTGAAGTAATTTTCTATCCTGACGAAATAAGATCTTGATTAAGAAATTTTCAGAGCTCAACGTGGGCGATGAATTTTTTTCTAAAGGAAAAATCTCTTTGCAAGAACTTGAAAACTATTTTTCTTTTTCTGGAATAAAAAACATATTGTACAAAAACAGTGAAGACTCAAAGAAGATTGTCTCTGGTAGAGCTATACTAGGAAGAATGGAAGGCGAGTTTACTAGATTAAAAGAAATGTATGGGAATTTATTGATTTTTTATGGTATGGATGGGGATCCATTGTGGAAAGGCAGGCATGCTAGGTTTCTAAAGCCACTTTACACCGATGAGATTTTAAAAATGAAGTTTAGGATATCGGAAAAAACTGATCTTAATGAAAACTATGGTCTTTTGGCTATTGATTTTGAAGGGTCTAAAGAGAATGGCGACTTGGTTGTTGTTGCAAGACGTAACCTATACCAAATCAAAAAGGACCCTCCAATGAATCAATAAGGAGTTTGATTGCGGCTGCAATCATTACTATAGTTACAAGAATCCGTAGTTTTTTTTCTTCTAACTCAAGTGAAAGTCTACTTCCTACAAGTCCACCACCAAATGCACCTATAGCAAGCAAAAGTGCCTGGTAGAAATCAGGATGACCAAGAAGGGCATGAACTGCCATTCCTGATGCAGAAACAAATAGCAAGATAAATTGTGATGTTGGTGCCGCAATTTTCATAGAGAGCCCAACCACAATCACCATCAAAGGAACAAACACGATTCCTCCTCCTATTCCAAATAAGCTAGATATTATTCCCGCAAAGAAACTTGCACCAGTTGCCAATATCATGATTTGTTTTGAAAGGTTGCGTTCTTTTGGTTCGATCTTTCTTCTTAAAAAAATGTAAACGCTAGAAGCAAGTAGTACAATTCCAAACAATATCTTAAACGATGATGATGTGATGTCATGTGAAATAAATGCACCAAGTATGGTCCCAGGAATTGCAAGCAATCCAAATTTCAAACCAATTGAATATTCTATTCTTTTTTGTTTTGCGTAAGAAACAGATGATGCAACTGCATTGCTAAAAGCTGCAAAAAGACTGTTGCTTGCAGCCAATGTCGGAGAAAATCCAAAAAATGTTAAAACTGGTACCACTACAATTCCACCCCCAAGCCCTATCATGGAACCAAGGACACCTGCTGCAAAACCTAACAGCAATAACCATAGATCTAACAATACATACACCAGGCAAACATCTACGGATTAATCGTTACGTCAACCTTAATGGACCTGTTAATACAGCAATATATTTTCCACATCATCTAGCTATTAGCATCTCCCACACATATCCTTCTTTTGTAGTTGTTAACTGAATTTGCATGTGTTTTGATGCAAGTGAGATGGATTTTGACTCGCTATGGGATTTGCTCCCACTGATATGAAAATCACGCAAAGCGTCAATCCAATTTTCAACCGCTCCATATCCATCAGGTTTAATATCATCCCAACAATCACACACGAGTTCTTTTGTAACTGTTCCAAAGACAGTCTTTATTTGATTCATGTTGTCTAACACAGGATTTGATTGCAGTACAATTAGAACTAATTTTGGCGCATCTGGAGAACCTATCATATGAATATTGCCAAAAAAGTTTCCATTTGGATCTTTTATTTCTGTAGACGTGCAATATTCTACAAGTTTTTGCTTTTCTGGATCGCTAAAGAATTTACACCATTTTTCTATGTCTTGTTGTTTTAGGAATCTAAGTGGAGAGGACATTGTGATTCCTTGTGACTGTAAATTTTGTTTCAAAACAGAATTAGCTTCGTCATAAGTGAAATCTAATGACAGTGAATCTACTTTTGGTGTTTCAGATTTTCCGTTATATGATATTACAAATATTATTACAGCAATTATAGCTGCAACTCCAATTCCAAGAGTGAGAAATTTTCTAGACTTCATAGTTTGTAAAGTTTTTTATTCTTTAATAAAGCAATCTTGGATCAACACTAAATTCGCTCAATCTTAATTAATACCGTATGATGTTTGTTGACTGTTGCGAATAATATTATGTGGATTTGGTGTAGTGGGCCAGAATTTTGCCAAGCTGTTGCTCTCAAGATCTGAAGATCTGTATGCCAAACACGGTCTGAAGCCCCGAATTGTTGGAGTATTTGATAGTAAAGGTTCAGCTGCATCATCAGCAGGACTTGATCTAAACAGATTACTTGGGATGAAAAAAAAATACGGTAGCATAAAAAAATATCATAACAAGGAAAAAGATGCAAATGGTCTTGAGATGATAAGCGGTCTAGAGGCCGAAGTGCTCATAGAAACCACCACGAGTAATTACAAAGATGCAGAACCTGGCATGTCACATATTGTCAATGCAATGAAAAATGGTTTGCACGTAATTACTGTGAACAAGGGGCCACTTGCTCTTGCCTTTCCATCTTTATTTGAGCTTGCAACGTACAATCAAGTATTGTTAAGATTTAGTGGAACAGTGGGTGGAGGGACGCCAATTTTAGATTATGCAAAAAATAGTTTGAGAGGTGAAAGAATTGTCTCGTTTGAAGGCATACTAAACGGTACAACAAACTATATTCTAACAAACATGGCAAATGGCATGACTTTCAAGGCAGCGCTTGCTGATGCAAAAAAGAAAGGGTATGTAGAGGCAGATCCCTCCTTAGATATTGATGGTTTTGATGCTGCCGCAAAGCTTGTCATTCTTGCAAATTGGATAATGGACATGAAAGTGACCATAAAAGACATCGAACGAAAAGGAATCAGTAGCGTAACAACGGCTGACGTCAAAAAGGCTGCTTCGAGAAAATGTGCTGTAAAGCTGATTGCATCGTGTGATAGAAAACTAGTTGTTGCACCAAAAGAAATTCTGCTTGATGATCCCTTGTGTGTAAATGGCACTTTAAATGCAATCACATTTAACTCTGAACACTCAGGTCAGCAAACCATAATTGGGCGTGGTGCAGGCGGAATGGAAACAGCAAGTTCCATACTACGAGACCTTTTGGATATAAAACAGGAAATATCAAGAAATTGAAGTCAAACTTGCTATCCAAAAGTACCACTGTGGATACATTAGAAAAAATTTTTTCACAATGGAATATAGAATTACCAAAAGTAAAAACTCTCACCACTCATGAAATCGACGAAGATGCTAGTTTAATAACTGGAGAGGGTTTTTCTGCCATAAAATTAAGCGAAACATATATTCCATTTTTATCTGAAACTGGATTGCTTGAAAGGTTTCCAAAAATTGTAGTTGACATGGGTGCAGTGAAATTTGTTTGCAATGGAGCAACAGTGATGAGACCAGGCGTTAAAAACTATTCAGAGTTTGAAAAAGATCAGCTAGTATGTGTTGTCGAAGAATCACGTAACAAATTCCTAGCAGTAGGGAGATCGCTTGTATCAAGTAAAGATATGGCCACTATGGCAAAAGGCGAGGTAGTAAAAAATATGCATTATGTTTCAGACAGGTTTTGGGAAGCAGCAAAAGAAATAAAGAGGTAGCTAGAGTTTTTGAACAAGTTTAGATTTTTGTACTAGTATAATTACCAGCATTATTGAGATCATAAGAATAGTCAATGTAAGAATTCCAAATTCTGGTACTGCATAAAAAGTTAAAGATTCATCGTTTTGCCCTGTCCAATTTCCCCTATCTTTTGGCAGCCCTATTCCAAGGATTGTAACTTGCACATCAATTGGGTTATCTGAGAATAATGGTCTTGTCCAATGTTCAGCCATACCATTTTCTGCGTGTTGTGATTTTACAACCAAAAATTCTTGCTGGTTTTGGGTGACTCTCAGGTCATAGTTTACGTGTTTGACTAGTTTATCCTCAAGATCTTTAAAAATTACATTTATTCCCATGTATTCTCCTGTAGTGGCATCTGTGGTTTCTATTATAACTAGAATTGTCCCGTCAGAAGATATCTTTGTTATAGAATTTGATTTTTCTGAAATTCCTGCAGGAGTTGGGTCTATTTGTCCTGACTGAGCCTCCTTTTCACTTTCCTCAATTTCTAATTTTACAAAATATTTACTTTGTTCAACAAGTTTTTGCATTCTATCATCACCTTTGTATTGCCACATTTGATCTTCGTATAAACTTGCGCAAACTCGAGCCTCAATACTATAATGATAGTTTTCTAAAAACCAACTCAAACGTAATGTTTTGTATTGCGGATAAGCCTCATGGCACCATTCTATGTCATTCTATGTTAATGCTCCATTACTGACAGTAGCATTTGCAGAATATGTATCAGATAACATGATCATACTTAATGAAAAGAGTATCAGAAATTTCAATACACGCCTAGAAACACAAAAGGTACATAAGTCTGTCTGAGAACTTATTTGCGATCTATTTTTCTGTGAATTCCCTAATTCCGGTTTTGTCTGCCACAAGCACGTCAATTCCATCACCGCTTGCAGTATCTCGCATTATTGCAGATCTTATTGATTTTATTGCTAATGCAACTGCGTCTTTTTCTTTCATTGCTGTCTTGTATTCTTGATCTAAAACTCCCAAAGCCATCTCAGCTCCAGTTCCTACTGCTGCATAATCATCTGGAAGTACTGAACCAAGTGGATCAAGTGTGTAAATTGCGGGAGCACCATCAACTCCACCCACAATAACCTGAGTAAGCAAAGGATAGTATCTTCGTTCATACATTAGAGATGACATCATCTTTGCTACTGAATTTGGTGGGATCTCACGTTTTAGCTCCATTTTTCTAATCTTTGTCAGTGCCCTCATCTGCATTGCCAAGACCTGCATGTCTGCAACCAATCCAGCACAACAGGCTCCTACAAAATCCGTAATCTTGAACGTCTTTTTGGTGGTTTTGCTTACAAGGAAATTTCCATATGCTATTCTTTTTTCACTTGCCATGACCACTCCTTCGTCGTATGTAATACCAACTGCTGTTGCTCCTGGCATGTATACATAGGCCATAAATGCACTTTCTAGGTAAGGACAATAAAGGCCTTTCTATGTAGCAAATTTGTCCATTATCAGACAAATGCATTTTGTGGTTTTCTTTAGTAGATCAATTCTTGCAAATTCATTTGGGGAATGGATCCTAGAAAAGATGTATGTACCTCCAATAGATATGGATGGAGCAGCCAAAATTTTGGCAAAAGAGTACATAGGCCCAGTTCCTGCAGAAGATACGCTGATTATAGATTTTCCAAATGATTCGTTCGCAGCTTCTTTTACCTGCAAAACAAACGGATCTGAAATTTTTGTTCTGGATGCCGCTTCTCCATGAATCATTGTTACTTTGACATCTCCAAATCCTTTTGATCTTAGATGTTGTTTTAGTCTTGCAAGTTGTTTTTTTGGATCCATTTTTGGCACTAGTCTGAAATCAATTTTCACAAGCGCATTTGCAGGTAGAACAGTTTTTGCCCCAGGACCGACATATCCAGAGATAAATCCCGCTATATTACATGTTGGTTCCCCAACCAGAGCCCTTTTAACATCACGCCCTTTCTTGTTTGCAACAAATTGCTTTATTCCATATTCTTTTTTGAATGAAGATTCATCAAATGGTTCTGAATTTATTAGTTCCAGTTCTTTTTTTGTAAATGGATCAACCTCCTTATACCAATCTTTGATTAGTATTTTGCCATCAGAATCACGAAGTGTCTTTAATGCCTCTAAAAGTCTCCAAGAGGGATTTTTAATCAAGACTGCAAGACTGGAATGAGCATCACGTATAGATTCAGTTACCGAAAGTTCCACGTAAAGCAATCCTTTCATGCCAAGACTGATTATTGGCCGATTTTTTTGATCAACATAGCCAAATTCCCATATCACACCATCACAAGCAAGTTTGTTTTTGTATTTTTTTAGATATTGTTCTACATGCATACTTCCAATTTCTTCTTCACCTTCAACAAAGAATTTTACATTGCAAGGAACATCACCGTGAACCTTCAGGTATGACTCTACTGCCTTTATTCTGGTAATTAATTCGCCTTTATCATCAGCAGAACCCCTTCCAAAGATCTTGTTTCCTTTTATTTTTCCACTAAACGGTTTATCTTCCCACAAATCAAATGGTTCTGCAGGTTGCACATCATAATGGTTATAAAACAAGATCGTTTTTGATTGATTTTGTTTTGACTTTACTTCACCATAAACAACGGGCGGGACTTTATTACCAATGCGCAGTATTTCCGATTTTATTCCAGAACGACTCATTATTTTTGCAACAAGTCTAGCACATTCTTCTAGACCTTCATTTTTTGCAGAGACACTTGGTTGTCTGATCAGAGTTTGTAAATCAGCGATGAGCCCTTTCATGCTCTGGTCTACATGTTGTAGTATTTTCATTGAATTCATTTTACTCTATCAAATGGTTTCATTGCGGCTGAAATAAATTCTAAGAGATCAGTTGCTACAATGTGTAAGCCATACTTTCTTTGTGCTAACACACCGGCTCTTCCGTTGATAAATACTGCTGCTGCAGCAGATTCTAGTGGATTTTTATTTTTTGACAACATCCCTGCAACCAAGCCAGATAGTACATCTCCTGTTCCCCCTACAGTCATAGCTGGAGTATTTTTCACATTTAGAAACGTTTTGTTGCCATCTGATACCACATCTGTTGGTCCTTTTAACAATACTGTTACCGACTTTTCTTTTGCGTATTTTTTAACCAAAGAGATTCTTTCCTTTTTGGAATCAGGTGGAAGTTCGCCAAAAAGTCTTTTGAATTCGCCTCTATGTGGTGTAACTGTGACATTGTTATTTTCAATTACAGATAGGATTCCCGGAACCAATGCACTTGCATCAAGTGACAATCTGACACCCAAATTCAATAATGATTTTACAAGGAGTTTTAGTGCCTCAATATCTTGTATCCCGAGTCCCATTCCAATGGTTGCAGAATTAAGATCTTTGGGAATTATTCCAAGAAGTTTGTGTACTGCTCCGCGGGTAAGTTTTGCATCAACTAGAGGCAAAACAATAAGATTGGGACTCGTTGCTCGTGTTGCACTTGCATTAATTTTTGGCACACAAGTGTAGACCAAATCTGTTCCACATCGTAGTGCTGCAATAGACGAAAGTATGGGGGCACCGTGATAAATATAGCTCCCTCCCAAAACCAAGACTTTACCATTATCACCCTTTCTTGATGAAAAATTTCTTGGTGGAATAAAGTTTCTAATCATCGATACCTGTAGTAACTTTGTCATCAATAGCGATAATTTCCCGTTTAGGGGAATAAACTTTCCTGACTTTAGAATAAAAATTGATGGATTTTATCCTTGTTTTTGATAGAATATTAGTAGAAAGAGACTAGATTTAGATTTTGCTGATAAATTGTAAGTAAAACAGAATATTCTTAGAGATTATTTTATGTAACTAACAAAATGCTCTTAGCTTCTGGAAATATTAGAATTCTTATTGTTGGTGTTTATTGAAAGAGATATCAATTTCACTTTTTTCTCTAATCTACGAATATATACATCAGATTAATACAAATTAAGACAAGCAAATGATGTTCTCAAGAAGATGGCTACTGTTTTTTCTAGGCTTAGGTATTCTACTATTTCCTCATCAATCACACGCACAAACAAATGAGGGTACAATAGAAACTGAGATTTGGTACGATAATGGAAAGATTGTAAATTATGATGGCTTAGTTGTTAAAATCTTCCAAGACTTTTCAGGAGATCCTTATCGTATACTAGATTCTATTTCAAGTAACCCATACAAGATTTCAGGTCTTCCCATGGATCACAAGTATACGGTACAGGTCTACCGACATGGAATGTATTCTGGAGAAAATACACTAGAGTTAAAAAGCGATTTAGAAAAACTCACGGTTGAAATTTTTCTCCCCCTAAGAATTAATTTTAAAGTCTATTATAATGATGGACAAACCCCAATTAATGAGGCTAAACTTTCACTAACATCCTATAATGGTATACCTGTGGGTGAGAGCATAACTGATGAAGACGGTAAGACAGATGACTTCCGGCCACAACCTACTACGAGATTAAACGAAAATTATGTTGCAAACGTCACTATAAAAGATGGAATTTCTTTTACATATTCACCCATCCTATTACCAAAAAGAACTAGGGATGATGTTAATATCGTAACACCTTGGCCTGTAATTATTGATAGTCTCATCACAGTAAAACTTTATGATAATAATTTGAAAGAATTTACACCTGCAAAGGAGAATTTTCTTGTCGAAATGTATGACAGTAAGAACAATAAAGTTGCAGAGTCAAAGGTAAATTACAGAGGAACTGCTTTTTTTTCCAATGTTAAAGTAGATATTTATGATTTTCGCGTCGTAAAACAGGAACCATTGAAGACGACGGAATGGAGGTCCATAAAGAGTATTATTGATGGCAATCAAAATGAGATAAAAATTATTGGAATGCCCACCACGGCGATCGTAGAGGGCAATCAAACAGAGACAAAAATTCCTGGAACCGGAACTAATGAAACACAAACAGAAATAATCAGACCACAGACCAAATTCAATGTAGCCCTAGTAGAACCGTCATTTACCAATGCCGCATACAAAGATGGTGCGTTCTATAATTTTTATGCAAAATATGGATTTCCTCCAATTGGCACAGAAATCACAAAAGACTTGGACATGCTAACAAGTACTTTACCAAAAGGACCATTTAGAACTTGGGATCAAAAAGAATCTGAGGAGGATTCTCCACTACAAGATAATTATTTTGTATTTATGGAGGAAGAGGTATCCAAAGTACTTCCTGATTCACGCATCACCAAGATAAAAGATGAAGATGTACATCGCGGAAAGATTTTTGATTCTAATGGAAACAATTTGTACGATCTCATCATTTTATTCCATCAGGAATACGTAACGGGTGAGGAATATCAAAATTTTAAAAAATTCGTTGAAAATGGAGGAACAATATTTTTTTCTATGAGCAATCTTTTCACGGTTGAAGTAACTTATTCAGAACAAACTAACAGTATCAGGTTTGTAAAAGGTCATGATTGGGAATTTGATGGAAAGATAGCTAGACCTAGTGTAGCCGAAAGGTGGGTAGATGAAACAAAAGATTGGGCCGGGAGCAATTTTTTGACAGACCCAGCATTTATTCCCATAACATACCCCGACAACCCGTTTGATTACCGACATATAGAGGAACAATACATTAGTAATCCAAACGATACAATATTGTTAGATTTTCAAGCAAATTATCCAAAAGATCACAAATTCAATCCCACTGTAGCAAGTTATGAACTAAATCATGGTAAAGGAAAGGTAATTTCGTCTTCGATTTGGGGGCCATCAGTAAGAACAAGTCCTAACCTATCGAGTTTTTATGAGAATATTATTTTTCCGCGTGCGGTTGGTTCTCTAATAGAACTTAAAACAACATATGGAGTTTTTCCGTTATTTTGGTTATCACAGTCCAGTCAAGTTTCACAAATTGATTTTAATGAGAGTGATAAGAAGATAGAATTATCAGTTAGTGGAAAAAAAACGGAGGGCGAAACTCTTCGAGTTGTGATTCCAAACGATCTCCTTGGTGCAGATCCTTTTGGTAAACTAAAGATTGCAATGAACAATAAAACAATTCCTTACGAATATTATTCAGATGATATTGAAACTGGTTTTAGCATACCTGTACCTGATAGTGGAAATAAAATTCAAATTAGTCCTATTATCCCGAAAACCTTTTCAAAATTTTCAATTCAAAGAATGGTTGAAGGTTTCAAATTTACCCACAATTACCAATGTGTTCCAGTAAGTAGCGGGCATCATTGCGATTATGCTCCAAACAAACTATTAGCTTTCAATGGACGATCCGATGCTACTGAAATCTATACGTCCATAATAAAGCCGGCAACCTTTGTTGAAGGAGCCAAGGGTAAGGCGTTAGAATTACACGCACCACGTATGGAGTCCTTAAGTGTTCCTTATTCAGATCTAACAACTACTCGATTCTCCGTTTCATTCTTTGTAAAACCTAGCGACGATAGTGAACCATTTGGTGTGATTATCTCTAATCTAGGGTCAGATAAGAAATCAGGGTGGTTTATTGATATGACATCTGACGAGAACGAACATTTACTTTCTTTTAACCTGTTCACAGACCAAGGCTCGTTCAAGGTAGATGACATTCTTATCACGCCAAAGAAATTTACAAATGTTGTAGTCACTTTCGACGGAAAATCGATGAAAGTATTCAAAGATACCAATTTGATTGATGAATCAATGGTAAAGGGGAACTACGTATTACCAGATACTGCAATTAGAATGGGCTCTCAAGCATGGAGTTTTTCAACACAACGGTGGTCAGGAATAATAGATGAGGTATATCTTTATTCTAAAGTGCTCGGGAGTGAAGAAATCAAAAATATGAATAGCTTTTCTGCAAACATTCCTAAAGATAATATCATTTTCTATTATCCCTTCGATAATGATGGTTTAGATCATTCAGCCAACAAAGCGGAAGCAAAAATAAGAACTATGATACCAAGTATGGTTTTTGCACCTGATGGGAGACTCTTTTTTTCAGAAAAAAATACTGGAAATATTAGAATAATGAAAAATGATAAAGTTTTTGAAGAACCATTTTTCCATGTTAACGATTATTTTGTGAGCTGGGAACAAGGCTTGCTTGGTCTAGCAATTGACCCAAAATTTGAACAAAACCGTTTTGTGTATTTGTATTATGTTTATCAAGATCACGAAACTGGAAAAATCTTCAATAGGATTCTCAGATTGGTAGATGACAATAGCAAGGGAAAAGATCCTGTTGTCATCCTTGACAAAATCTTTGCAGAAAAGGGATATCATTCAGGTGGGGCCATGGCTTTTGGTGCTGATGACAAATTGTATATCACTGTAGGTGATGCCTCTCAACATCCTTTTGCTCAAGATCCAAATATCTTAATTGGGAAAGTGTTAAGGATAAACAGGGACGGAACAATCCCATCTGACAATCCTTTCAATAATTCGCCTGTCTACAACATAGGACATAGGAATAGTTTTGGTATTGCGTTTGATCGTAGTGGATATGGAATAATGACTGAGAACGGCGATGTCCTTTATGATGAGGTCGATAATATAATAAAAGGAGCTGATTATGGTTTTCCATTCTTTGAGGAACCAAATCTCAATCCGTATCTTTTTAACAGTACAAAATCAGAGGCGCCGTTAATAATATTTTATAATACCCCCGCACCAACACAAGCAATTTTTTATGACGGGAAAAAATTTCCAGAGTTATATGGAAAATTTGTATTTGCAGCATATGATGGCCATCTTTTTTCCATCGATATGGATAATGTCACTAAAAAAGTAAAAAGCTACAACAGAATATTTCTTAACTCAACAACGATTGAACCAGCCATTGGTTTAGCGCAATCGCCGGAAGGAGATATTTACTATTCAGCATATTCAATACACAAATTGTCAAAAATAGAAGTTGGAAAAGATTCTTTTATCATCAATGTAGAGGTAAAATCAAATTCAGAATCTATACCTTATGATAGAATAGATATCACACCTAGTAAAGATCAGCTTACTCTAGGAACGGGAGCAGGACAAATGGTCCCAAATCTAATAGAGATTCCATTAGGTATCAATCCTGTAATAGATGTGATAGCAGACAAGAATGCTAATCAATACGATTTCATTCAGTATAAAATACCAGCCTCAGAGACCTTGAAATTTTTAATCAATTACAATGATACTGGTTTGATTAGTCCACCTTCCACCGATGAAACCAAATCTGTTGTAGAAAATGAAGATAATCCTGAAAAGAACGCTTGGGATTCTTTCATTGATTGGATAAATCAGATTTTCCATCTATCGTAATTTATTTTAATTTAAATTGTTGTTTTTTGTGAGAAACGAGTCCTAATTTCACGTATTAGTTTAAATCACAACATATGATAAAAAAATAATCTGAAAATCAGAGAAAATTGGACCTTCACTAAGAGGCGGAATTTTCTAAACTTTTAATTAAATTCAATCCTTTAAGCGTGGCCAATTTGTAATCTGCGTCAGCAAGATTCGGTTCAAAAGATATGTACTTGTCATATCCTATTCGATGCAAAGTTTTTACAATCGATTCAAAATCTAGGTGCGCATATCCTGGCATTGCTCTATTATTCTCGGCAAAATGAGTATGTCGCAAGAAATCTTTTGAATCTCCTATTGCCTGCTCAAAAGAACTTTCCTCTATGTTCATGTGAAATGTATCAAGCATTATTCCTAGATTGCTGTGATTTACCAATTGTGCAATGTAGATTGCATCTTTAGCAGTGGTACAATAGGGAGTACTATATCTGTTGAGCGGCTCGATCAGCAGCTCGACGTTGTGATCTGATGCAAATCTTGTCAAGGATGACAGTATAGGAATTACTCTTTTTATTGTGGATTGTTTTAGATTTTCAGAAATCACATAGTGGTTTGCATCAAATAAAATAGGATCGTCGTCTGCAAAAAGGCAGACGTTAATCTCATTCCCTCCAAGATATTCGCACATTTCAATACATTTTCTTACATAATTTTCAGAGTGACTCACTATACTAGGATCCAGACTCAACAACTTCCTCTTACAACTATCTTCACTTATCCTTCCCCACATTCCTGTTACCCCACAAACGTTGATATCGAACGAGCCAATTTTATTCCTAAAATCCCTCAAGTTTATTTCATCAGGTTCACCAAACATCTCTACCGCATCATATCCCTGCGCTTTCAATCTGGCAAGTGTTTGGTCAATAGATTCTATTTTTCTAAATGACGAAAGAGTGATAGAGTACTTGAATCCCAATTTTTATCATAGCTGCAACTTCATTTTTATCTTTATCATGATTTCAAACCATTTATTAGATGATTTGCTATATCAACGCACTTTACCGTGTTATTCTTTGAGTTTTTATCTAATCCAGATTTGCGATTTGAGATATAAACGGCAAGCCCCTCCTCTCTTTCCAAGTTTGCCGGTCTTCCGTGGGAACCTTTTATTAGGTTGGTTTCAAAAGAAATTGAATTTTTTTCTTTATCAAGAAATAATTCCATAGGGTCATACCCAGGTTTCCTATGAATGTCTACGGTACCAGTAAAAGGTGGTGCCTTCAAAGGCTCGTGCCACCAGTAATAGCTAAACCATTTGTCTTTCTCCGAAATTGCGATAATCTCTCCACTGCGTTCGTGATCTATTTTTAATATCTTTTTTTCATCCTTTGTCAAAGTTTTATCTACTCCCTTAACATCTTCAATCACTCTTTGTGTTTTATTTTCAAAACCATTCTTTATGTAAATATGAGCCACTTGGTGGTCTACCATAGCAAATGCTTTGCTAAATTCGAAGTCAATGTATTCTTTATCCCCAATGATCCTTGTATCAAGCAGACCAGCATCCCTAAGTTTTAAATTCAGTGGAATCGAACTTGAAACATCATCAAAGGCATACTCCGAAAGGATAAGAAACTCAGTCTGATCCTTGATTCCCAATTGTGATGTCTTGTCAACGATACTTCCCACAATGTCATCTGCCTTTTTCAGATCATCACGCACTTGACTACTATTTTTTCCAAATCTTTGAGCTGAATAATCAATATGCGGTATGTAAACAAACATCATGTTTGGGCGCGATTTTTCCAAAGTATATTCTGCTGCCTTGCCAATCCATTCGCTTGATTTGTACGAAGCAAAAGGTCCCCAATAAGTTCCAAGGTTAAACTCTCCAAGAAATCCTTTCATCTTTTCGTAATATCCAACTGGCTTTGAATAACACCACGGTACCATGCTGCCGTCTCCCATATGAAGAGGCCTAGGTGTAACTATGATCTCCGAATTGGAATACATTGTATTTTGCCAAAAAAGAACTGCGGTACTTGCATCTGAAGATAAGTTTGATGATTTTTCTTTCTTTTTAAGAATATCCCAGATTCTGTCAACTTGAACAAGCGAACTTGCCTGCTCCCAGAAGGAAACTGAGTGGCTATTCCGATCATACAGTCCATTAGAGATAATTCCATGTTCGTTGGGGTATTTTCCCGAAAGTATGCTGGCCTGAACAGTGCAGGTAACAGCTGGAAACACAGGTTCCATTTTTGCACTTTCTCCGTTTTCAGCTAATCCCAAAATGTTTGGCGTCACATCTGTTGTCAAATGCTTTTGCTCTAATCCTACAACATCAATGACGACAATGTGCTTTGTAACTATCTTTTCTTCATCTCCTAAAGTATTACACGAGATCTGTTACTTAAGTTGGGTCTATGTAACGTAGAGTTTTTTTGACAAAAGAATTGATGGAAATAAAAACAATAG
>Ga0247727_10002585_pt1 | contig 41088 bp, 42 predicted proteins | sample WisWelCaveWW1625_FD_202498 | JGI IMG/M metagenome (GOLD analysis project Ga0247727, IMG submission 202498) | Biofilm microbial communities from Wishing Well Cave, Virginia, United States - WW16-25 | ecosystem: Environmental > Aquatic > Deep subsurface > Groundwater > Cave microbial mat | place...
AGGAATGCTCAGGCACTTGAGGCGTGTTGGCTTCTGAAACTGGCCAAACCGCTCGATTATCACTTTCCAGTTGTTCTGCTCAGTGATCTTCTCGACAAGCGAGACGTAGAGTGCCGGGTGAATAAGTTGCAATGGGCGCCACGCGTGCCGTCCGTCCTTGTTCGACAGCATGGAATGATTCACCCCCTCGTAGTCACGCGGCTTTGACGACACGCTCCCAAGCGATTTGCCTTGCAGCTTCTTTGAGACCGCCGATAGCACTCGCGTGAAAGTAAAGTAGGGTGGCAGATCAACACTGCAATAGCTCTCAGGCTTCAACAAGAACGCGCGTGCCTGCGGCGCTGTCATGGCAAGGACGGACCTGCTTGTCCTGCGCTTCAGTACCTTGCGCCTCTGCTGCTTCAACACCCGGTATCCTGAATGACGCAAGCCGCGTTCGGCACGAGCAGCTCGCCGGAGATGAGCTTGGGAAGCAGCGCATCGCGCAGGGCGGCAAGGGTGTGGATCTCGAAGAAGTGCAGTTGGATGCGATCAAGTAGCGGCCTGACGAGACGCTCGAAGACAGCACGAACTTGCGTCGGAGGGATCACACTCGGCATAGTGTCTAGAGAACCCTGCCAGACGGCATAGGGAATCGTACTGCCCGTTGAATGGCTGGTCGCGTATTCAATGGTCTTGTGGTCGTGAAGGAGCATTGCTGCAAATGCGGACTCCTCAGGCGCATGTGGCTGCAAAACGAACACCGTTGTCCGTGTCGTTCCGTCGAACGGCGCGATGCAGACTTTGTGGAAGTATGGACGCATTGCTCCGAAGAGCAGATCGCCCTTTCCGAACTTGACCAGGCTGCTTTGGGCATCCTCGCCAGGCCTGCTGTCCGCAAGGAGAAGGGACCGAGGCGCGATACACTCGATCGGAACGTAGGGCCGAGATCTCGTTTCATCGGAGGGAGCGCACCGATCAACCCTTTGGGTAAGCACATCACCGAGCGTGCCTTCCTCCCACCCCTCCGGAATCTCGCCGAGCTCGGATTCGACCATGCGGGCGGGGAAGAGGTCGGCGATGGGCTCGGGCAGACCGGGGTCACGACCTTCGGCCTTGGCGCGGACGGGGTCAAAGTCTACGAACCACGACTTGAAGAGCGCCCGCGCCATTGCTTCCAGCGTATGGCTCATTCGCCGGTTCAGCTCGATCTTGTCGTCCAGCGTGCCGAGGATGTGGGCGATGGCACGCTGTTCGGCGGGCTCCGGGAGCCTTAGCGGAAACCCGAATAGGCGTTCCCGCGACAAGTTCATGATTGCTGTTCCCACAGCATGGGTCTCTATCCGTGCGCGGAATTCGGGCGATTGCAAAACATAGCCGAGATACTCGGGTTGAACAGCTTTCGGACTAGGGCGGATCGCTGCACAGAAGGCACCAACGCAGCCGATCCAGTCTTGGCGAAGCTGTGCAAGACGCCCAACTGCCAGACGGCTGCCACTGGACATGGCAATCACCACGTCGAACCGCCGCAACAATTGGTGCTCACGGACTAGCGCCGATGGGACGCGCAAAACGTCAGAAAGCTCCAAAGTGCGGTTGCCGATATTCGTGGCACGCAGCAGAGGGACCGCATTTGCGTCATCCGTGAGGAGGTCCATTGGGCGATATGAGACGCCACGAATCAGTTCGCGATGTCGCCGAGTAGGACTTCGCGCTCACCCGCCATACCCAAGCTCCTTCAGGTTGGCGGCAATGGCGGCATCTAGCTTCGCAGCCTCCGTCTGCTGCTCGCGCAGCGTCGCGGTCAGCCGCCGCATCTTCTCCTCGAACGGCTCGCCGTCGTCCTCCACTGCCTCAGCGCCGACGTAACGTCCGGGCGTGAGCACGTGGCCGTGCTTCCGCACCTCCTCTATCGGCGCGCTCTTGCAGAAGCCGGGCTGGTCGGCGTACTTGCCTGCGTCTTTCTCGCCACGCCAGGCGTGGTAGGTGCTGGCGACGCGGGCGACGTCCTCGCCGGTCAGCTCACGGTGGGTGCGGTCCACGAGCGGGCCGAGCTTGCGAGCGTCGATGAAGAGCACGTGCCCGCATCGGTCGCGGAACCTACCGTCCTTGCGGTCGCGCGCGAGGAACCACAGGCACGCTGGGATCTGCGTCGAGTAGAAAAGCTGCCCCGGCAGCGCGACCATGCAGTCCACGAGGTCGGCCTCGATCAGGTTCTTGCGGATCTCGCCCTCGCCCGACTGGTTGGACGACATCGAGCCGTTGGCGAGCACGAAGCCCGTCACACCTGCGGGCGCGAGGTGGTGGACCATGTGCTGCACCCAGGCGAAGTTGGCGTTGCCCGCCGGCGGCACGCCGAACTTCCACCGCTTGTCCTCGCGCAGCCGCTCGCCGCCCCAGTCGGAGATGTTGAAGGGCGGGTTGGCGAGAATGAAGTCAGCCTTGAGGTCGGGATGCTGGTCATTGTGGAACGTGTCGCCGTGCGCGATCTTCCCGGAGTCGATGCCGCGGATGGCGAGGTTCATGCGCGCCAGCCGCCAGGTCGTGTAGTTGGACTCCTGGCCGTAGATCGAGATGTCTGGCTTGGCCTTGCCGCCGTTGCCATTCCCCTTGGCGTGCGCGCGGATGAAGTCCACCGACTGCACGAACATGCCCGACGAACCGCAGCAGGGGTCGTAGACCCGGCCACGGTAGGGCTCGAGCATCTCGACCAGCAACTTGACCACGCAGCGCGGCGTATAGAACTCGCCACCCTTCTTGCCCTCGGCGCTGGCGAACTGCGAGAGGAAGTACTCGTAGACGCGGCCCAGCACGTCCTTCGCGCGGCTCGCCTCGTCGCCGACCTTGATGTTGCTGATCAGGTCGATGAGCTGGCCGAGGCGGACCTTGTCCAGTGCCGGCCGGGCGTAGTCCTTGGGCAGGACGCCCTTGAGCGCCGGGTTATCGCGCTCGATGCCCGCCATGGCGTCGTCCACCAGCCGGCCGACGGTGGGCTGGCGGGCCTGCGCCTTCAGGTGCGCCCAGCGCGCCTCGGGCGGCACCCAGAAGATGTTCAGGGCGCGGTACTCGTCCGGGTCCTCGGGATCGGCGCCTTTGGCCTTCTCGGCCATCAGCCGCCCGTGGTGCTCCTCGAAGGCGTCGGAGATGTACTTGAGGAAGATCAGCCCGAGGACGACGTGCTTGTATTCGGCCGCGTCCATGCTGCCGCGCAGGGCGTCGGCCATCTGCCAGAGCTGGGCCTCGTAGCCGACGGTGGCCCCTGACTCCGCGCGCTTCGCCTTCGCCTTGGCCATCTCCTTGCTCCCGTGCTCCCAGGGCCCTGTTCCGGTCAGCCCTACGGTCCCTCGCTGCCGAGACGCTCCGGGCCGGCGGCGTTGGCCGCGGAGCCACGAGCCTACCGGCCGGACAACGGCGGGTCGAGACGGCAGGTCGCTGGGGCTGGTCGTGGCAGCCCCCAACCCCGGGGCAGGGTCCGGGCTTGCTTCCGGCGTGATGTAGCATATGCTGCTTCCTATGAACGCTCACGCAGACCTGTCCGGCCACGAGATCCGCGCCATCCGCCAGGCCCTCGGCTTGACGATGGCCCAGCTCGCGCTCGTCCTGGGGGTCCACCCCAGCTCGGTTCAGCGCTGGGAACTCGCCGGGAAGCAGGCGGTCAAGGTCGAAGGAGTGGCGCTCACGGTTCTCTTGGCGCTGCGTCAGCGCGTCATCGAGGAGGCCAATGGGAAACGGGTCGCGGCCGCGAAGGGTCGAGAGGTTTCCAACAAGCTTGCAACCGGCGGGGTGCTCCTGGCGCTCGCCGTCCTGGTGATCTTTGCCGCCGGGAGAAAGGGCTAACCATGTCTATGAAGCTGGGTCACTGTGCATGTTGCGGCGTAACGCGGGAGGTCGTCACCTCCGGGCTGGTTCGCAACTGCGGATCGGTTTGCGCGATCGGGGCTGCGATCGGGCTGCGAAAGCCAGAGCTCGCGCTGCTGGCGATCGTGATGCTGCTGTTCGGGGACGCGATCGAGGAGTGGATCAACTCCCGCTGCCCGGAGTGCGGCACCGCGCTTCAGATCCTCGGTGCTGTCGCGAGGCTGTAGGACCACGCCGGAACCGGGCGGCCGTTAACGGCGGAGAAAAACGGCCCGTTCTCCGCGCGTTAACGGAATTTCTCTGTGCGTTAACGGAGAGAGCCAGAGAAAGCGCGAACCGCCCGCCGCGCCTCTCCGTGCGTTAACGGCGCCCCCGATCTCCGCGGAGAGGTCCGGAGAGTCGGAGAGGCTTACGGCGCGTCCAGGCGCCCGCACTGCGCACCTGCCACTCGGCGTCGCTCGCGCGCAACGCGTGCGCCTGCAACGCCCTACGCGCGCCGCGGTCGCATCTCGCGCCCCGCACGCCGCTTGCGCCGCGCACCCACGCGGCTGCCCATCCCGCCCCCCACCGCGCTCCCCCGCCCCGCTCGCTCGTCGAAGGTCGCATGGTTCCCGAACTAGGATTCGAACCTAGATAACCAGATCCAGAGTCTGGTGTCCTGCCGTTGGACGATTCGGGAGCCTGTAGCGACCGCCCGCGATTCTGGCCGAGCGGCCCGCTGCACGTCAACCGGCCGTGCGATTGCCGACCGCCTTCGCGCGCCCCGCCCCACCGCGAGCTCCCGCCCGCTCGCGCGACGCCCCGCTTCTGCCGCATCCGCAGGTCGCGCCGCGGCGCCCGCGTTTGCGATCATCGACCCCTCATGACCACGCCCGGAAACACGCCGTCTGCCGTCCGCTCCAGCTCCGCCGAGCGCTCCACGTTCCTCGGCCTGCCCGACGCCGGCGACGCCGCGCGCGTGGCCGTCGTGTGCGCGCCCTACGACCTCACCTCCAGCTACGGCAAGGGCGCCGACCGCGGCCCCGACGCGCTGCTGCGCGCGAGCTGCGCGGTGGAGACCTGGGACGACGAGTTCGGCGTGGACCTCGAGACGCTGGGCTACACGGTCTGGCGCCCGGACGACGCGGCGGCCTTCGGCAGCCAGTCGCCCGAGGCCATGGTGGCCGAGCTGCAGGGCGCGCACGAGCGCTTCCTCGCGCGCGGGGCCGTCACGCTGGGCCTCGGCGGCGAGCACTCCATCAGCTACGGCCAGTTCGCCGCGCTGCGCCGCCATCACCCGGACCTGGCCGTGCTGCAGATCGACGCCCACTGCGACCTGCGCGACGAGTACAAGGGCAGCCGGCACAGCCACGCCTGCATCGCGCGGCGCTTCCTCGAGGACGGCGCGCCGCTGGTGCAGGTGGGCATGCGCAGCTGCAGCAAGGACGAGGCCGACGTCATCGCGGCCCGGCGCTTGGCCGTCTACTGGGCGCGCGACGTGGTCGGGCGCGTGGCCTACCACCGCGAGGTGCTGACGGTGCTGGCCGAGCGGCCGGTGTTCGTGACGGTAGACCTCGACGGCTTCGACCCGTCGCTGGTGCCCGCCACCGGCACGCCCGAGCCCGGGGGCCTCGACTGGTTCGACGTGACGCGGCTGCTGGCCACCGTCGGCCGCCACTGCAAGGTGGTCGGCGCGGACATCACCGAGCTGGCCCCCACGCACGACGGCGTTTTCAGCCGGCCGAGCGAGTTCCTCGCCGCGCGGCTGGCGGCCAAGATGGTGGCCTACTTCTGGGCGGGCAGGTAGCGCCGTCGATCTGGCCGTGCCCGTCCGCGTGCCGTTGGCGCGCCCCGCCCGCGGCCCGACCACCGGCCAGTCTCCGGCCTACTTCAGGGAGCCACGCCCCGGGGCGGCCGCCTCCAGCCGCGACAGTTGCGCCGTCACCCAGGCCGCGCGCGCCCCCTTCAGCGACGCGGCATCGAGCGCGCCCTCGGCCACCACGCGGCGCAGCGCGAGCGGTCGGTCCGTGTGATGGAAGATCTCGAGGAAGCCGCCGGCCTGGCCGGCTGCGTCCATGGTCGCGGCCTCGCGCCCGTCCAGCAGCGCGCGCACGCGGGTGCCGTCGTGCTCGATCCGGATGCGGTAGGTCTTCTGCAGCGCGATGCTCGAGATGCGCGACGCGACGCTGTCGGCGAGGCTTCCGCGAGCGTCCACCCGCTCGAGGTTGGCAAAGTCCCAGGCCGCGATCCGGCCGACGCGCTCATCGACGCAGATGCGCACCTGGAAGAGCATCGCCAGCGGGTCGGGCGCGACCACGGCGCCCTTGGCCTGCCGGTTGGCCCGGTGCTGCTCCTCGTCGGTGAGGCGGCCCTCGAGGTCGTACTCCAGCGACAGCGGCGCGGCCAACGGCAGGGCGCAGCGCAGCAGGCCCGTGCCACGCAGCACCAGCCAGCGGTCCTCGACCCTGGCTTCCGACTTGCCCGCCTGGAGCGTCAGCGCAGCGACGTTGCGCTGGTCCGGGGAGTCCGTCGCGCGCGCGGGCCAGTCGGCGAGCTGCGCTGGATTCATGAAGTCCCAGGCCGCGCGGACGCGACCGCCCGGCAGCAGCTCCAGCTTGCCCTTCAGCCCGAGCGCCGCCAGCGGGTCGGCGTCGAAGCTCGCGGACAGCACCTGCTCCGCCAGGGCGCGCAGCGCCAGCGACGCCGCGGCCGCCTCCGGCAGGTCGGCAGCCACCAGGCCCTCGCGCGCGCGGGCCAGCCAGGCACTCCGGTCGTCCGGCGCCGTGGGCAACTCGCGGGCGGCCAGCTCGTCGAGGGCGACCAACGCACGACCGAGGCGCAGGCGCGCCTCGAAGGCCTCGCGGCGCGCCAGCAGCTCGAGGCCGGCCGGCCCGAGCTCCGTGCGCACCAGCGCCTGGTTGCGGTCCTTCCAGGCGTTGTCCGCGGCGAGCAGCCAGGCCAGCGCGCGCGCCTCGTCCTCGTCGGCCGAGCCGGCCAGGCCCGAACCCTGAAGCTCGACGGCCAGCGCGCCGGGCGGCAGCGCGTCCAGCGTCAGCGTCCGCGTCCGGCCGGAGGTGTCCGTGACCGTCAGCGTCTCGCCCTCCACGCCCTTGACCACGACCCGCAGGACCTTGCCGCCATCGCGCAGGTCCACCGGCTTGGCGATGCGGCCGGCGAGCCAGCGCCGGCGCAGGTCGTCCAGCGCCAGCAGCGCGCGCCGGTCCACCTGCACCTCGCGACGCAGGGCGTCGGAGAGACCGGGCAGCGCGAGCACGTCGTCGGTGCGCGCGAGCGCCTCACGCAGCGCCCCGGCCTGCGCGGCCCGCAACGCGCGCGCACGCGCGGGCTCCAGCGCATCCAGCGGCACCGACAGGTCGGCCGGCCGCGCCGCGATGCCGGCGGCCAGCTCGCCCTGGGCCGACGCTCCGGCCGCGAGGGTGAAGCCGCGCACCGGCGTGAGCCGCAGGCGCTCGTCAAGCTGCGCCTGCACCCAGGCCGCGAACGGCGCATCCAGCACCGCGGGCTGCGCCAGGTCCGCCGGACCGCCCGCGGCCTTGCGGTCTCCCCGCAGCGCGGACGCCAGCAGACGCGCCAGCGGCTCGCGGCCATCGCGCTCCTCCAGCCACGCAAGGAACAGGCTCGCCTGCTGCGCCAGGCCGAGCTGCGCCGCGCGCGCGTCCACCGCCAGCCGCTCCACGCGGGCATCGAGCTCGGCCAAGGTGCGGATGGCGAGCAGCTCGGCCAGCGGCCGGGCCGTGATGGCGCGCCGCGACGGAGTCGTGAAGGCGTCGGCCAGGCCCTGCAGCGAGGCCTCATCGAAGGCCAGCAGCCCCGGCTCGGGCAACAGCCGGCCCGAGATCGACGCCAGCCGCTCGGCGAAGCCCTCCACGAGCCACAGCGGCGGCTCGACCTGCGCACGGGCGTCGAGCAGCGCATGGGCCAGGGCGTGCAGCATCGGCCGCAGCGCGCGTGCCACCTCGTCCGGCTCCGGCGATCCGTCTTCTTCGGAGCCAGCCGGCGCCCCCAGCTCGAGCATGACCACGGCCGGGCCCTGCGGCAGGAAGAAGGCCCGGTCCGCGTGCGCATCGCGCACCGCGCCCCACGTGCGGCAGGCCTCGTAGAGCGCCTCGTCGCGCAGGATGACGACCAGCGTCTCGGCGCGCCCGGGTCGCGTCGCGAGGCCCGCGGGTTCGGCGTATCCCGTGGCGACGAGCTGCGCCAGCGGGCGGACCCACGGGCTGCAGCGCGTGGCCGTCCACCAGGTCGGCCCGCTCGCGCCGGGCCCCGGCACTTGGGTCGCGAACAGCACGGGCGCGCTGGTCGTGTCGCGCTGGAACTCGATGCCCTGCAGCGGCGCCAGGCGCTGCAGCGCCTCGAAGCGCGCGGCGTCGGCCGCGGAGACCTGTGCGCGCGCGGCGCTGGCCAGCGCGAGCACGAGGAGGACACACACGCAGGCCGGTCGCATGGGACCCACGAGCCTAACCGACGGATCGAAGGCCGCGCAGGTTGACGCCGGCGGCGGCGTGGGGCGCGCGAGGCGCGCTGCGGCGGTCAACCGCGCGTGGCCGCCTACCTCCGCCGCACCCACATCTCCCGCACCTCCAGCGCCGCCGCGTCGGTGACGCCCGGCGCCGCGTAGCGCTGCAGGCCGAGGAAGCCCTCGGCCGCGCGCTGCGCGAAGGGCGGGTCCACAGCGAGCGCGTGCGTGTCCACGTCCCACAGCGCCTGGCCGTTCAGCGCGCAGGCCAGGCGCGGGCCGCGCGCCGTCAGCTCCAGCGTGTTCCACCCGCCGATGGGCGCCAGCAGGCCCTCTTGCGCCGGCGGCAGCGCGCCGTAGAGGCTGCCGGTGAACTGCCAGTCCTTGAGCGTGCTGTTGGTGCCGGCCTCCCAGTTCCAGTCGTCCAGGATCTGGATCTCGCAGCCGCTGAAGGCCGGGTTGCCGCCGGGCACGCGCGCGCCGTCGGGGCCCGTGGACTCGCGCCGCCCGCGCAGGAACAGGCCGCTGTTGGACATCCGCGCCTGGCGGAACTGCAGCGTCAGGTCGAAGTCGCGGAAGTCCTCGCGCGTGCGCAGGTAGCCGGGCGGGTCGCTGGAGGGGATGTGCAGCACGCCGTCGCGCACGGCGTAGTCGCCGGGTGCGCGCGGGTCGTCTTCGCCGTCGACGGCTTCCCAGGCGGCGAGCCCATCGGCGCCGGGCTCGGCGGCGAAGAGCTCGCGCCAGCCGTCGGCAGCGCGGTCCGCAAGGCGCGCCTCGCGCTCGGGCGGCGCCAGCGCGCGGTCGCGCGCGAAGGCCTCGCCCAGCACGGGCAGCTCGCGCACAACGATGTCGCGGAACTGCACCTTATGGCCCGCGGCCTCGCTGCCGCCGCCGTGCACCTGCAGGCCGATCAGCCCGCGCGGCGCGAAGACCGGCCGGCCGTCGGGGCCGAACTCCTGGGGCACGACGTGGTCGAGCACGGGCACGCCGTTGATCCAGACCTCGACGCGCATGTCGAAGCCGGTGCAGCGCAGGAAGACGTGGTTCCAATCGCCGCGGCGCCAGGCCCGCGCGGCCTCCGGGCGCGCGTGGTCGAGGAAGCCGTCGCTGAAGAGCGCGCCGATCTCGCCGTCGGGGCGGTCGTCCAGCGTGAGCTGCGCGCCGCGCGCGTCGGGCGCCATGCGCACGAAGACGCCGGAGTCGAAGGGCGGCTCCAGCCTGCACTCGAGCTGCAGCTCGAAGCTGGTGAACGGCGCCTGCGTGTAGAGCAGGCCGCCGGCGTCGCCGGGGCCGGTGCGGCCGGTGAGGCAGCCGTCCTCGACGGACCAGAGCGCGTCGCCGTCGTAGCGGCCGCCGCGCGGGGTCCAGTTGGTGAGCGTCGAGCCGTCGAAGAGGGGGCGGAAGGCGGGGTCGGTGATGCGGATCAAGGAGGCGCCGAGGCGCTCGGCAAGGAGGCGGCCTGCATGCGGGCCGAGGACGGTCGCTGCGGTGGCAAGGGCGTCGGCCAGTGCGCCGCCCTGCGCGAGACCATCGATGCCGCAGCCCGGTTCGACGGCAACAGCGGCAGCGAGGCCGTGGGTGAGCGCCCAACCCGTCCGCGGATCGACGACGTGGCTGTAGCGGACGCCATCGATCTCGACGAACTGGTTCGCAGCTCCCGAAACGGACACGGCGCCCTGGTCGAGGATCAGTTCGGGCGCACCCTCCGCGGCGCCGAGCGCGATGCGCCAGCCTGCCTGGCCCGGGGGTGCGCCCGTGACCACCACATCGCCACCCAGCTCCAGCAGCACGGCAGGCGCGCCCTGGTTCCGCGCCACCTCGACGGCCCGCCCCAGGGCGTAACCCTTGGCAATGCCGCCGAGATCGAAGCGCGTCCCCTGGGGCGCCTCGAGTCCCGGTCCATCTCCGCCAGCCAGCGACTCGACGTACATCCAGCCCCCGCCGGCGCGGCGCGCCGCGTCGAGGGCGGCCACGGTGGGCAGTCGGGCGGAATGCCGCGCCTCGCGCCAGCACGTGATCACCGGCCCCGCGGCGATGTCGAAGGCCCCTCCGCTCTCGACACGCATTCGGTCCGCCAGCCCGAAGACATGGATCAGCGGTTCCACGGCCAGGCTGACGGTGATGGGTCGAGCCACGGCGGCCGCGTTCATCTTCGCGACGACGCCGTCGGCGCGGTAGTCGCTGAAGTACACGTCCATCCCGTCCAGGACGTCGAACGCCGCGCTCGCCGCCGCCTTGGCCGTCGCTTCGTCCGGCGCGTACAGCACGAGTCGCGCCTCGATGGCCATGACGACCTTGCGATACTCGAAGCGCTGCAGCTCGCCGGCCGCCGACGCCGCGAGCGTGTCCTCGTCCCTCCCCGCCCCCGCGCACCCCGCGAGCGCCACGGTCAGGCCGGCCGCCGCCAACCCGGCGATCGCTCGCTTCACTTCTCCAGTCCCAGCTTGTCCAGCTTGGGCGTGATCACCATCTGGCAGTACGGCTGGCGCTTGTTGGCGCGGTAGTAGTCCTGGTGGTAGTCCTCGGCCTCCCAGAACGCTCCGGCCGCGACGATCTCCGTGACGATCGGCCGCGTGAAGCCCGGCTGCGCGCGCACGCGCGAGGCCTCGGCGGCGCCGCGCTGCTCGTCGGTGTGGAAGAAGATGGCTGAGCGGTACTGCGTGCCGATGTCGTTGCCCTGGCGGTTCAGCGTCGTGGGGTCGTGGGCCTTCCAGAACCAGTCCAGCAGCGCGTCGTAGGCGATGCGCGCGGGGTCGAAGGTGACCTGCACCACCTCGGCGTGGCCGGTGGTGCCGCTGCACACCTGCTCGTAGGTCGGGTTGGCGGCGCGGCCGCCCATGTAGCCGGACTTCACGTCCAGCACGCCGTCGAGCTGCTCGAGCACGGCCTCGGTGCACCAGAAGCAGCCGGCGCCAAGGGTGGCGGTGCGGGCGGGGTCGGCGGTCACGGGGGCGGGTCCTCCGTCGGGAGCGGTCGCGGGGTCGGACGAGGCGCCTGCCGCGGGCGCGGGCGTCTCGCCGCCGGCACAGCCGGCCAGCAGCAGCAGCGCGAGGCGCGCGAGCAGGGCGGGTCGATACACGGGCGGCATGCTAGCGCGAGATGCGGCCGACGCCGCCGGCGTTTCGGGACCCGGGCGGGCCTCGCTAGACTCGCCGGGATGGATCGGCCGACGCGGACGCTCGCCCTCGCCATCGTGCTCGCCGCGCTGCTGGCGGCCGCCGCGCGCGCGCAGGACGGCCTGCCGCGCGCTCAGCCGGATCCGCCGCCACCCGGCGCGGACGTGGCCGCGGCCCTCGCGTCGCACCTCGGCGGGGCGCAGCCCTTCGTGCAGGACATCCCGCGCACCGTGGTGTCGCTCGAGCTGCGGCCCGTCGCGGCCGGCCTGTGGATGGCGCGCACGGAGACGACCTGGGACGCCTACGACGTCTTCGTCTTCGGCCTCGACCGGCCCGCGACGCCGGTGGACGCGGGCAGCCCCGAGGCCGACGCCGGCCCCGACGCCATGACGCCGCAGGCCGCGCCGCCCGACGCCGTGCTGCGCCCCACCAAGCCGCACATGGTCACCGACCGCGGCTGGGGCCACGCGGGCTACCCGGCCATGTCCATCTCGGCCGCGGGCGCGGCCGCGTTCTGCGAGTGGCTGTCGTCGGTCAGCGGCCGGCGCTACCGCCTGCCCACGGAGGTCGAGTGGGAGGCCGCGTGCCGCGCGGGCTCGACCGGCGCATGGAGCTGCGGCGACGAGCTGTCGGCCCTGCCGGCCGTGGCGTGGTACCGCGAGAACAGCGGCCGGCGCACGCAGGCCGTGGCCACGCGCGCGCCCAACGCGCTGGGCCTTTGCGACCTGCACGGCAACGTCGCCGAGTGGTGCCGCGCGCCCGACGGCACGCACGTGGTGCGCGGCGGCAGCTACCGCGACCCGAGCAAGGACCTGCGCTGCGACGCGCGCCTCGCGCCCGAGGCCGCGTGGAACCGATCCGACCCCAACCTGCCCAAGTCCGTGTGGTGGCTGGCGGACGCGCCCTTCGCTGGCTTCCGCGTGGTGTGCGAGGGCCAGCCGGACGCGGACGGCGCGCCGCGCGTCGCACGCTAGAGTGCAACGTCGCGCGGGCCGGCGCGGCGCACGAAATGCGCGCGCAACTTCAACTCGTCGTCACGCGCCGGGGACGACTTGAGCGGGCCCGTGCGGCGCGTTCGCGGCGTGTCCGCGGCGCAGCGCGCCGCCGGGGCGTGCGAGCACGCGGCGATTTGACTTCCCGCAACCGCGTGCTTGCCTGTGGGCACGTTCCACGTCGGCGGGCCCGGCGCGCGCCAGGCGCTCACGACTCCCGAGACACCTCTCCCTCGCAACGGAATCCCATCCCATGCTGCAGCGCTTCCTTGCCGACGACCGCGGCCTCGAGACGGTCGAGTACGCCATCATCGCGGGCCTGGTCGTGGCCGGCCTGATCGCCGTCGTCGCCGCCATCGGCGCCTGGACCAAGGCCCAGTACGACTCCCTCAAGACGGAAGTGGGCGCCTGACGCCCTGCGCGACGGGCGTCGCGGACCACACGCTCCGAGCGCATCTTGCGCGGCCGCTGGCGAGAGTCTCCGCTCGCCGGCGGCCGCCCCCTTTCCCGGTCGCGTGACGTGCGCGGGGCGACGGGTTTAGGATGGCGCGCCCCTCGGGAGACGTGCCATGTCCAGCTTCTTCGCCCCGCGCCCGCCGCTGTCCCGGCGCGACTTCCTGGCCGGCGCCTCGGCGCTGGCCGCCGTGCCGCTGCTGCGCCCCGCCGCGCGCGTGCTGGACCCGCGACCCTTCCGCGCGCTGCCGGCGGGCCACGCCGACGTGCTGCGCGTCGGGCTCATCGGCTGCGGCGGCCGCGGCACAGGCGCGGCGCTGCAGGCGCTGCTGGCCGAGGCCGGCACGGTGGTGCTGACGGCCATGGCCGACGTGTTCCCCGAGCGCATCGAGTCCTCGCTGGCCACGCTGCGCGGCGAGCTGGGCGACAGCGCCGCCACGCGCCTGGCCGTGCCGCCCGAGCAGCAGTTCTCGGGCTTCGACTCCTACGCGAAGCTGCTGGCCTCCGACGTGCACGTCGTGCTGCTGGCCGCGCCGCCGCACTTCCGCCCGGAGCACCTGCGCGCCGCCGTCGCCGCCGGCAAGCACGTCTTCTGCGAGAAACCCATGGCCGTGGACGCGCCCGGCCTGCGCTCGGTGCTGGAGACGGTCGAGTCCGCGCGCCGCCAGAGGCTCTCGCTGGTGGCCGGCTTCTGCTGGCGCTACCGCGCCGGCCACCGCGCGACGTACGCGCGCATCCACGACGGCGCCATCGGCAGCATCCGCGCCGTCTACTCCACCTACAACACCTCCACGCTGGGCCGCCGGCCGCGCCAGGCTGGCTGGTCGGACATGGAGTTCCAGCTCCGCAACTGGCAGACGCACACGTGGCTCTCCGGCGACCACCTGGTCGAGCAGGCCATCCACAGCCTCGACAAGCAGGCCTGGACCTTCGGCGACGTGCCGCCGCTGTCGTGCACGGCCATCGGCGGCAACGCCGCGCGCGACTACGCCGAGCGCGGCGACGCCTTCGACCACTTCGGCGTCACCTTCGACTACCCCGACGGCGCCAAGGCCTTCCACATGTGCCGCCAGATCGACAACTGCTCGGGCGACAACAGCGACTGGATCTGGGGCACGCAGGGCGACGCCTACGTCGAGGGCTGGACGCCGTACTACGCCATCAAGGGCGCGCGGCCCTGGGAGTACGACGGCCCCGACAACGACATGTACCAGCAGGAGCACGACGAGCTGTTCGCCAGCATCCGCAAGGGCGAGCCGATCAACGACGGCACCTGGATGGCGCGCAGCACGATGCTGGCCATCATGGCGCGCATGGCCGCCTACACCGGCCAGACGCTGACCTGGGAGAAGGCGTTGAGCAGCACGCAGAAGCTGGGGCCTGAGCGCCTCGAGTTCGGCGCGCTGCCCGCGCCGGTGCCGCCGGTGCCGGGCCGCACGGCGTTTGCCTGACGCGCGGACTTCGTCGAGGGCTGCCGGCGCGCGCAGGCCGAGGGCGCCGCGCAGCGGCGCCTCCCGCGCCCGGGCCGGGCAGCGGCCGCCGAAGCGAACTCGCGGCACCGACGCAAAGCCCCTGAAGGCCCGGGCCGCCCGCAGTGGAGGCGCGGCAGCGTCAAAGCTTCACGGTCACGCCGGCGCGCAGGCTGCGTTCCTCGGCCACCAGCATGCGCGTGACACCCACGGCCTCGTCGCACGTGGCCAGCAGCCCGTTGCTGCGCGCGCCGTGCGCCATGGCCGTGAGCAGGTGGCGCACCTCGCCGTCGTAGCCGGTGCCGGGCAGCACTTCGACCGGCTGCTCGAGGCCGTCGCGGAACAGCCGCAGCGGCGGGTCGCGCGTGCCGTCGTAGTCGGCCGTGGCGCGCTCGAAGACCAGCGTGTAGGCCATGCGGAAGGGCATGCCGGCGTCGTGGTCCCAGCCGGCCTCGGCCACGACGTGCGCCGGGCCGTGCTCGAAGCGGTAGTTCGTGGTGACGTGATCGGGCGTGCCCGTCGCGCTGACCGCGTGCGGCGCGCCGAACAGCCAGCGCACGAGGTCCGCGTCGTGCACGTGCAGGTCGAACAGCGCGCCGCCGCTGCGCTGCGGGTCGGCGTAGAAGGTCGAGCCCCAGCCGGGCCGGCTGCCGAGGCGGCGGAAGGCGGCCGAGCGCACCGCGCCGTAGCGCCCCTCGGCCACAGCGGCGTGCAGCCAGCTCCAGCCGGGCCAGAAGCGCATGCACATGGCCGGCAGGCACAGCGTGCGCGCCGCGCGCGCCGCCGCCGCCAGGCGCGCCGCGGCGCGCTCGCGCAGCGCCACCGGCTTCTCGACCAGCACGTGCTTGCCGGCGGCCAGCGCGGCCAGCGCCAGGTCCACGTGCGTGTCGGTGTACGTGCAGATGCTGACCACGTCCACGTCGTCGCGCGCCAGCAACTCCTCGGGACGCTCACAGCCGGCCACCGCGCGCGGGTCGAAGAGCCGCCCGCCGCGCACGCCGGGCCCCAGGTCGCCGCCGGCCGGCAGGCGCCCCGCGCGGCGTGCGGGGTCGGGATCGCACACCGCCACGAGGCGGTTCTTCAGGCCGGCCGCGTCGGCCGCGGCCCAGGCCGCGACGTGCGTGCGGCCCATGAAACCGAGGCCGATGACGCCCACGCCCGGGACGCGCGGCGCGGGCGCCGGACGGGGCGCCGCGCGTGCGGCCCGGCGCTTCGGTCGCGGGGGCTCGTCCGTGCCGGGCCTGCGGACCGGACTCATCGCGCCGCCCCCGCGGCCAGCCGCGCGCACACCAGGTCGCGCGCGCGGCGGATGTCACCCACGCGGTCGTCGCCTGCCTCGCGCTCGATCATCAGGTCCACGCGCGACCCCTTGCGGTCCAGCGTGGCGAAGAAGGCCTCCCAGTCCACCTCGCCGTCGCCGACGGGCAACTCCGCGCCCCACTCGCCGGGCCGCGCCGGACGGCGTGCGTCCTTGACGTGCACCTGGCGCACGTACGGCAGCAGCGCGGCCAGCGCGGACACCGGCTCACCCATGCCGTAGAGCAGCAGGTTGGCCGGGTCGAAGTTGACGCCGGCCGTCGGGCGCGCGAGGTCGGACAACGCCTCCAGCAGCGTCTCGACGCGCTCCTGGCCGGTCTCGAGGCCCACGGCCACGTCCGCCTCGGCGAAGGCGTCGACCACGGCGCGCAGGCGCTCCAGCAGCACGGCGCGGCGCGGGTCGTCGCGGCGCTCGGGCAGGAAGCCGGCGTGGAAGGTGACCAGCGGCAGGCGCAGGCGCCAGGCGAGGCGCGCGACCTCGCGCGCGGCGGCCAGGTTGCGCGGCCAGTGCGCGTCGGGGCCGATGCCGCCGGTCTCGCGGATGGACTGCGGCGTCGAGTAGTCCTCGCCCGCGAAGGCCAGCATGCCCGAGCGGAGTTCGATGCCGGCCGCGGCCAGCACGTCGGCGGTCTGGCCCACGTCCCAGCCGGCGCGCAGCGGATCCAGCGCGAGCTGCACGGCGTCCACGCCGCACCAGCGCAGCTTGTCCGCCAAGTCGTGCGGGCTGCGGGGCTTCAGCGACCAGGAGCAGGCGCCGACGACGGGCGCGGCGCGGCGGGCGGGCGGGTCGGCCATGGCGGGGCGGGAGTCTACCTTGAGCCGCTGAAGATCCGGCGGCCCTGCGGGCTCAGGCGCCCGGCGTGGACTCGGCCTGCTGGCCGCTGCCGGTGAACTCCTTGCGCTGCAGCACGAAGGCGGCCGCGCCCAGCGCCAGCCCGGTGAAGACCAGCAGCGTGACCAGCGAGGCCACGACGCCCGGCGGCTCCAGGCCCAGCTTCTGCAGCAGCACGGGCCGGAAGGCCTCGGCGTCCGTCCCCCGCCAGAGCAGGTTGCGCGCGTGGAAGGAGATGGACAGGGCCGAGAAGCCCGAGGGCAGGTTGCCGATCAGGCCCTCGAAAACCAGCACGTAGAGGAAGGCGCTCATGATCGAGCGCCGCAGCCACAGGCCCAGCAGCAGGAACACGGCCGTGTAGGCCAGCACCGCCAGCGACATCGCGCCCAGCACGATCAGCGCGTCGGGCAGGTAGTGCGCCAGCGCGCCCGCGTGCGGCGCCACGCACAGCACGAACAGCAGCGCGAGCGACGGCAGCAGCAGCAGCAGCGCACGCCGCACCGCGGCCAGGAAGCGCCCCAGCACGAGCGCCCGGCGCGGCAGCGGCGCGCCCAGCAGGTAGTGCGCGGTGCCGCCCTCCCATTCGTCGCCGAAGGCCGCGGTGCCCAGGAAGATCAGCGCCAGCGGCACGATGGCGCGCAGGTAGGCGTTGTCCACGCGCTGCGCAAAGCTGGCGAAGGCCGAGCCGCGCCCCTCGCCGAAGACCAGCAGCACGACCTGCACCACCAGCGGCAGGCCCACCAGCGTGACCAGCCCCAGCAGGCGCCGGCCGCGCAGGCCGCCCGCCGAGCAGGCCGTGGCGGCGGCGCGCACGGCGGCCCAGCCGGTGGGCGGCACGGGGCGGCGGTGGGCGTTGGCGTTCATGCTTCAGTCCACCAGGTAGGCGAAGACGGAGGCGAGGTCCTCGTCCAGCGGGTCCACGGCCCACACGCGCACCGCGCCGGCGGCCGCGATCTGCTGCAGTTGCGCGCAGGCGCGGTCGGGCCGCAGCGTCTCCAGGATCACGCCGCCCTCGGTCATCTGCAGGCCCGAGAGCAACTGCTCGTGCGTCAGCAGCTCGCGCGCCAGGTCGCGCGGGCGGTCGGTCAGCACGCGGATGCGGCGCGCGAAGGTGTCCAGCAGGTCGCGGATGTGCGCCACCGTGCCTTCGGCCAGCACCTGCCCGTGGTGCAGCAGCACGATCGAGTTGGTCATGGCCTCGACCTCGTGCAGCACGTGGCTGGAGACCACGACCGTCGCGCCCGCGTCGCCCAGCTCGCGGATGATGCGGATGAAGTCGCGCCGCATGACCGGGTCGAGGCCGTTGAGCGGCTCGTCCAGCACCAGCACGTCCGGGTCGTGCAGCAACGCCTGGGCCAGCTTGAGGCGCTGGCGCATGCCCTTGCTGTAGCCGCCGCAGCGGCGGTCGAGGGCGTCGCCCAGGCCCACGCGCAGCAGGCAGGCCTCGGCGCGCGCGTCGGCGGCCGTGCCGGCAAAACCGCGCACGCGCGCCTGGTCGGCCACGAAGCGCCGGGCGCTGAGCTCCTCGTAGATGCCCTCGCTGTCGGCCACGTAGCCGATGCGCGCCAGCGCGTCGAGGTTGTTGGCCACCGGCTGGCCGTCGAGGCGCACGGCGCCGTCGCCGGGCCGCGCCAGCCCCACCAGCAAACGGATGAGCGTGCTCTTGCCGGCGCCGTTGGGGCCCAGCAGGCCCGTGACGCCCGGGGCGAAGCTGAAGTCCACGGCATCCAGCGCCAGCACGTCGCCGTACCAGCGCGAGACCCGGTCGACCTTCAGCTCGCACGGCGCGCGGCCCGCGGCGGGCTGCGCGGCGGCGGGCGCGACGGCGGCGCCGCTCATGCCACCACCTGCACCGGCCGCACGCGCGCGGCCAGCACGCGCAGGCACAGCACGGCCCAGCCGGCCAGCACCAGCACCGAGGCCCACACCGGCACCGTGGTGACCAGGTCGGCCGTGTTGCCGAGGACCAGGTTCACCACCTGCCGCACGTTGAAGCCGATCTGCAGCAGCCAGAAGGCATCGGCGTTGAAGACCTCGCGCAGGATGTTGCTGACCACGAACTCGAGCATGACCACCACGCTGAGCCACAGGATGGCGGCGTTGCGCGCGCGGTCGGCCAGGCTGCTGGCGGTGGTGATGGTCAGCGACGGGATGGCCACCCAGACGGCGCCGGCCACCAGCGTGCGCGCGAGCAGGCCGGCCAGGCGCAGCGGCTCGCCGGGGTCGCTCCACGAGACCGAGAGCTGCGCCAGGATCAGGATGCTGGCCGGGATCACCGTGAGCATGGCCACGAAGGTGCCGATGGTGGCCAGCTTGCCCAGCAGGTACTGGCGCACGCTGATCGGGCGCGAGAGGTACAGCTCCAGCGCGTTGGCGCGCCGGTCCTCGGCGATGAGCGGCGCCCCCAGCAGCACGCAGGCCACCATGACGAAGGCCCACTGCGTCAGGATCATGTAGCTGTAGATCCACTCCGGGTTGGCCGTGGTCATGCGCACGACCTCGGAGTCGTTGGCGAACTCGATGAAGCCTTCGCCGAACTTCTCGACGTTGCCCAGGATGTAGGCGCGGATGTAGATCACGCCCAGGAAGAAGATGAAGGGCCCGAAGGCCGCGAGGATCAGCACGATGGCCGGCAGCTTGCGGCGGAAGAGCGTGGCCACGCCGCGCTTGATGCCGGCCTCGAGGACCACCGTCGCGCCCTTCACCGGCGCGGCCCGGTCACCCTTCCAGCGGCTGTAGCTGCGGTCGTGGATGACCATGCTCAGACCGCCCGCCCCAGCACGTCCATCAGCGCGTCCTCGAGCGTGACGCGCACCGGGCGCACCGAGCGCAGCACCACGCCCGCCGCCACCGCCGCCTCGAACAGCGGCCGCGTCTCGCCGTCGCCGGGCAGCTTGACCTGCATCTCGCGGTCCTTCTGCTCCAGCACGGCCAGGCCGCGCGCGGCGCAGGCGGCGCGGAAGGCCTCGATGTCGCCGGCCACGCGCACGCTGGCCGCGTCGCCGTGGCTGTGCGCCAGCGTCTTGATCTCCTCGTGGCGCACGATCTTGCCGCCCTGCACCACGATGACCCGGTCGCAGGTGTCCTCGACGTCGCGCAGCAGGTGGCTGGACAGCACGACGTGCAGGCCCTTGTCGTGCGCGATGGTGCGCACCAGGTCCAGCATCTCCAGCCGGCCCTTGGGGTCGAGGCCGTTGGTGGGCTCGTCCAGGAACAGCAGGTCCGGGTCGTGCACCAGCGCCTGCGCCAGCTTGACGCGCTGCTTCATGCCGGTGCTGTAGGTGGCCACGTCGCGGTAGCGCGCCTCCTCGAGGCCGGCGAAGAGCAGCACCTCGTGCGCGCGGCGGCGCGCGTCGGCGTCAGGCATGCCGCACAGCCGGCCGGCGTACCACGTGGCCTGGAAACCGGTGAGGCCGGGGAAGAAGGCGTCGCGCTCGGGCATGTAGCCCACGCGCCGGCGCAGCTGCGGGGCCTCGCCGCCCAGCGGGTGGCCCAGCACCTGGCCGCTGCCCGCCGCCGCCGGCAGCAGGCCGAGCAGGGCCTTGATCAGCGTGCTCTTGCCCGCGCCGTTGGGGCCCAGCAGGCCGATGGCGCCGCCGGGCACCGCGACCGAGACGTCGTCCAGCGCGGTGCGCGTGCCGTAGCGCACCGTGAGCCCGTGCAGCTCGAAGATGGGCGCGTCGGCCGTCACGTCGAGGCGTCCCCGGTTGGCCCTTGCATGCGAGGCGGAAGTCTAGCGACCGGCACGGCGCGGAACGAGGTGGCGCGTCGGTGTCGCACGGGCGCGTCCTTGGGAGCGGCCGGCCGGGGCTTTCACGCGCCCGGCACGTGGCGGCTCATTCCTGCGCCGCGCGCGGCGGCAGCGGTTCGCGCAGCAGCGCCCACGCGCTGGCCACGCACCAGAAACCCTCCAGCGCCACGAAGACCCACTCGCCGATCACCGCCGAGTAGGACGCCAGCAGCCCGCCGCCGATCACGTTGGCCAGCAGGTAGCTGCGCGAGCTGGCCGTGCACAGCCCACGCTGGTTGGCCAGGTACGCGCCCACCAGCAGCAGGAAGGCGCCCACGGACAGCGTGTTCCAGAGCGGGCCGGTTTCCATGGGCGGGAGTCTACGCAATCGCCGCACCGGACCGCGGTGGCGGCCCGACCGCGCGCGAGGCACGATGGCGCACGTCCCCCGGACGCCCGCCCATGACCCGCCCCGCCGCCGACCTCGCCGACGCCGCGCAGCACGTGCGACTGCACGCCCACGCGCCGTACAGCCACATCACGGTCGGCGCCGCGCTGCGCGGCGTCTCGGGCAAGGTCTACCTTGGCTGCAACGTCGAGAACGCGAGCTACGGCCTCACGGTGTGCGCCGAGCGCAACGCCGTCTTCGCCGCCGTGACCGCGGGCGAGCGCGAGTTCGATGCGCTGGCCGTTGCCAGCGAAAAGGGCCTGACGCCCTGCGGCGCCTGCCGCCAGGTGCTGTCGGAGTTCGCGCCCGACCTGCCGATCACGCTGGTGGACGGCGCGGGCCGCACGCGTGCGACCAGCCTGGCCGCGCTGCTGCCCGAGCCGCCGCAGATCTTCTGACGGCCCCGCAGCCCCCTGGCCGCTCAGCCCCACGCCGCCGCCAGCAGCTCCGCCGGCGCCCAGAACGCGCCGCGCCCGCGCGCCTCGTCCATGGCCGCCAGCACGTCCGTAGCGCGCAGGGCCACCTCGATGGCCGCCTCCTGGAAGGCCGGCTGCTGCGCCTCGGTCGCGAAGCGCCCCTCGGCGCGGTTGGCGTAGACCACGCACAGCCCGCCCGCGCGCGCGCCGCCCAGCGACGCCAGCGTGAACAGCGTGCTCATCTCCATCTCCATGTTGAGCACGCCCTGGCGGCGCAACCTGTCCACGCGCCCGGGAAAGCGCGACGGGAAGCGCGGGTCGTCGTCGCGGCCCTGCGCACCGTAGAAGCCGGGCGCGGTGGCGGTGATGCCGGCGTGCCAGCGGCGGCCGCGGCCGCCGGCGGCCCACGCCTGCGCGGCCACCAGCGTGGCCAGCAGCACTTCGTGGTGCGCCAACGCCGGGTAGCCCGGCTCCACGTAGGCCAGCGACGTGCTCTCCAGCCGCAGCGCGCCGGTGGACAGGCACAGGTGCCCCACGTCCACGCGCGGCTGCAGCGCGCCGCAGGTGCCCACGCGCAGGAAGGTCGGGCGCTCGACGATGCGGCACAGCTCGACCACGGCGATCTCGGTGTTGTCGCAGCCGATGCCGGTGGCCATCACGGACAGGGGCCGGCCGTGGCGCCGGCCGCTGATGCTGACGTACTCGCGGTGGCAGGCCTCGGGGCCCGGCCCCTCCAGCCGCGCCGCGATGCGCCGCGCGCGCGCCGGGTCGCCCACCAGCAGGATGGTCGGCGCCACCTCGCCGGGCGCGAGGCCGATGTGGTACTGCCGGCCGGTGCGGCGCCCGGGGTCGTTGGGACTTTTCGCGCGAACTGGCTGGCGGCGGCTGGACATGGACGTCCCTCGTCCTCTTGAATGGCGGGCCATGACGATACTGCGCGCCGGGCTGGGAGTCGTCTTCTTCTGCCTCCTGGCCTGGCTGCTCTCGATCGACCGGCGCCGCTTCCCGTGGCGCGTCGTGCTGTGGGGCGTCGGGCTGCAGGTCGTGCTGGCCTTCCTGGTGCTGCGCACCGGCACGGGGCTGGTCGTGCTCGAGGCCATCTCGGACGGCGTCCAGAAGCTCACCTCGCTGGCCAGGCCCGGCGCGGCCATGGTCTTCGGCGTACTGTCCGACCCGGCCAAGATGGGCGAGGTCTTCGGGCCCGAGCGCGGCTTTGTGTTCGCGTTCGCGGGCCAGGGCCTGATCGTGATCATCTTCTTCTCGGCGTTGATGTCGGTGCTCTACCACGTGGGTTTCATGCAGGCCGTGGTGTGGATCATGGCCCGGCTCATGGCGGCCACGCTGGGCGTGTCGGGCGCGGAGGCCATGAGCAACGCGGCCAACGTCTTCGTCGGGCAGACCGAGGCGCCGCTGGTCGTGCGGCCCTACCTGGAGAAGATGACGCAGAGCGAGCTGGCGGCGCTGATGACCGGCGGCTTCGCCACCATCGCGGGCTCGGTCATGGCGGTCTACATGGGCATGCTGGGCCCGGGCTACGGGCCGCACCTCATCGCCGGCTCGGTCATGGCGGCGCCCGCGGCCTTCATCATGTCCAAGATCATGCGGCCGGAGACGGAGGTCTCGGAGACCGCCGGCAAGGTGCCCTTCCGCGTGGACCGCGCGGCGGACAACGTGATCGAGGCCGCGGCCAACGGCACCACCGACGGCCTGAAGCTGTGGCTCAACGTGATCGCCATGCTGATCGCCTTCGTGGCGCTGGTGGCCTTCGTCAACTGGCCGCTGGGCGCGCTGGGCTCGGCGCTGGGCGTGGAGGGCGGGCTCTCGCTGGAGCGCATCTTCGGCTGGGTCTTCGCGCCCGTGGCGTGGATCGTGGGCGTGACCGGCTGGGGCGACTGCCAGGCCTGGGGCACGCTGCTGGGCACCAAGATCTCGATCAACGAGTTCGTGGCCTACTCGAACCTGGCGCAGATGCAGCCCGGCGACGCGGGGCTGGCGCAGGCGGCCGGGCCGCCGCTGGTCTTCGTGGCCGAGCGCAGCGCGCGCATGGCGGCCTACGCGCTGTGCGGCTTCGCCAACTTCTCGTCCATCGGCATCCAGATCGGCGGCATCTCGGCCCTCGCGCCGGGACGCAAGGCCGACCTGTCGCGGCTGGCCTTCAAGGCCATGCTGGGCGGGGCCTTCGCGACCTGCATGACGGCCACCATCGCGGGGCTGTTCCTCTGACCTGTCGCAGCGCGTCGCGACGAGCCGGGCCGTTGCCGCGCCGGCGCCTCTGGCGCGGGCGGTCCACCGTCCGCATCATGGCCGCGCCATGGCCCTCGTCCTGCACGACACGCTGACGCGCAAGAAGGAGCCCTTCGTCCCGCTCTCGCCGCCCGCGGTGCGCATGTACAACTGCGGCCCGACGGTCTACAGCGCCGCGCACATCGGCAACTTCCGCGCCTTCCTGTTTGCCGACGTGCTGCGGCGCTGGCTGGAGGTCTCCGGCTACCGCGTCACGCAGGTGATGAACATCACCGACGTCGGCCACGCGCGCGACGACGACCCGGACTTCGGCGAGGACAAGCTGCAGGCCGCGGCGGCGAAGGAGCGCCTCGACCCCTGGAAGGTGGCCGAGAAGTACACGCAGCTCTTCCTGCAGGACCTCGACGCGCTGGGCATCCAGCGCCCGCAGCACCAGCCGCGCGCCACGCAGTACGTCCCGCAGATGATCGCCATCATCCAGCGGCTGGTCGCCGCCGGCCACGCCTACGTCGCGGGCCACGAGGTCTACTACTCGGTGCCCAGCTTCCCGGCCTACGGGCGCCTGTCCGGCAACACCGGCGCGGACCTGCTGGCCGGCGCGCGCGTCGAGGTGCGCGAGGAAAAGCGCGACCCGCGCGACTTCGCGCTGTGGAAGTCCGACCCGCGCCACGTCATGCAGTGGGACAGCCCCTGGGGCAAGGGCTTCCCCGGCTGGCACATCGAGTGCTCGGCCATGAGTCGCGCCTGCCTCGGCGACGGCACGCTCGACATCCACACCGGCGGCGAGGACAACGTCTTCCCGCACCACGAGTGCGAGATCGCGCAGAGCGAGGGCGCCTTCGGCGTGCCCTTCGTGCGCCACTGGCTGCACGCGCGGTTCCTGCAGGTCGAGGGGACCAAGATGAGCAAGTCCCTCGGCAACCTGTACACCGTGGACCAGCTCGCGCAGATGGGCCACCCGCCGGTGGCCGTGCGCTTCGCGCTCATCCGCAGCCACTACCGCCAGGTGCTCAACTTCACCTTCGACGGGCTGCGGCAGGCGGCCGCCGACGTGCGCCGGCTGCGCCTGTTCGCGGCCGAGCTGCAGGACGCCGCCGCGGGCGCCGCGCCGCCCGCCGCGCCGCCGGCCTTCGTGGCCGACGCCGTGGCGAAGTTCGACGCCGGCATGGACGACGACCTCAACCTTTCGGCCGCGCTGGACGGCGTGTTCACGCTGCTCAACGAGGCCAACCGGCTGCGCGCGCGCGGCGCCGACGCCGCCGCGGCACTGGCGGCGCTGCGCCGCTTCGACCGCGTGCTGGGCGTGCTGGAGCAGGCGCCGCGATCGCTGGACGCGGAGGTCGAGGCGCTCATCGCCCGGCGCAACGCAGCCCGCGCCGCGCGCGACTTCGCGGCCGCCGACGCCATCCGCGCGCAACTGGCGAGCCGGGGCATCGAGCTGCTGGACGGCAAGGACGGCGTGAAGTGGCGGCGGGCGGTGCAGGCGTGAGCGTCGGCGGCGACGGCCCGGTGACGCAGTCGCCGGACACGTCGCCGGAAATCGAGGCGCTGCTGGTGGCGCGCTGGCGAGAGCTGGAACCGTGGCAGAAGATCGCCATCGTCTGCGACCTGCAGCGCGCAGCCGATGACGCCGCCGTCGTGGGAATCATCGAACGCCACCCGGCCGCCGCTGCCGGCGAGATCAGGCTGCGACTAACGGCGCTCAAGCACGGGCGCGACTTCGCCGTGAACTTCCTCGGCTGGGATCCGCAGGTCCATGGCTGGTGACGCGTCCTCCGACCTGATCCGCGCGCTGCTGGAGTTCCTCGAGCGGCTCGAGACCGCCGGCCTGGCCCACGCTGTGGGCGGCTCGGTCGCGAGCAGCGCCTTCGGCGAGCCGCGGGCCACGGCCGACTGCGACGTGGTCGTGAGCCTGCCGCCCGGGCGCCTGGCCGGGCTGCTCGACGCGCTCGGGCCGGACTGGTACGCGCCCCGCGACAGCGCGGCGCGCGCCGTCGAGGCGCATTCCTCGTTCAATGTCATTCACCTCCCCACCGGCTCCAAGATCGACGTCTTCGTGACCGGCCCGTCGGCGTTCGACCGCGAGCAGCTCGAGCGGCGCGTTCGCCGGCCCTTGGTGCGCGACGGCCACCCGGTGTGGCTGTCGTCGCCCGAGGCGCTGGTCCTGGCCAAGCTGGACTGGTTCCGCAAGGGCGGAGGTTTCTCCGACCGCCAGTGGCGCGACGTCCTCGGCATCCTCAAGGTGCAGGCCGGCCGGCTGGACGAGCCTTGGATGCGGCGCATGGCCGGGACCCTCAGCGTCTCCGACCTGCTGGACCGCGCGCTGCGCCTGCAGGGCCCGCCGCCGCGCTGACAGATCAGGTGCCCTGCGCTCACAGCCTGCGCGCGAGGTACACGTCCACGACATCCGGCACGGAAGCGGAAGCCTCCTCGTAAACGTAGTGCCAGCCGAGGCGCGCGCGCTGGCACAGCCACTCTGCGGAATGCCCCGCCTTGCGCCAGTCGGTGCGCGCCACGGGAGAGGTGCGCACCGTCCAGCCGCTGCCCAGCCAACCCTTGAGGTCGTCGCGCGTGACGGCCATGTCAGCCTCCAGCCACCTGGTCGAGCTCGCTGATCGCCTCCGCGAGGGCCTCGACCTCCTCGTAGTGCGCCGCGACCTCCACCAGCTCCTTGGCGATCTGCCTGGCCCGCTCCTCCGCGGGGGTCTCCTCCAGCCAGCCCCTGTCGAGCGCGTAGCGGATCATCTTCGGATGGCGCGCCTCGAACTTGGCGATGGCCGCCTCGAGGCCCTCCAGGGTCAGCGCCTGGCCGCCCGCCAGCGTGGCCGAGGCCGCGGCGCCGGCCGCAGTGGCGTCCGTGGCCCAAGCCAAGTCGACCAGCTGGACTGCCTCCTCGGACAGGGCCACCACCTCCGGCGACCACAGCGTCGCCAGCGCCAGCGCCTGGGCCGCGCTGGCCACGGCCGCCGGGGCGTTCACCTGCGTGGCCGCCTCGCCGGTCGCGAACACCTGCAGCACGCGCATCGCGGTGACATCGGTCGAGAGCAGTGCGCCGGTGTCCATGGAGAACAGCGACAGCACCGGGAAGGCGCTGGTGATCACGCCGCCGTCGGCGTCGTGCTGGACCACGGGCATGCTCACGAACTCCATGCGCTGGTAGCCGACGCGCGCGCCTTGGCCGTCGGCGCCGACGGCCACGATGTCCACCCCCAGCACGGTGCCGGTACTGAACACGACGTGCTGCAGGGATCCGGTGCCGGAGCTCGTACAAGCGCCGGCCGCGAGGGCCAGCAGGATGGCGGGCACGGCGGTCTTCATGGCTCGTCCTCCGCGATGGCCTTGGCGGCCATGGTCGCCTGAGCCACCTTCGCCGGGTTGGCAGCCAGCTTCTTCGCGGCCGTCCCGGTCGCAAACACCTGCACCAGGCGAATCCCGTTGAACCAGCTGTTGGTCAGGTCCAGAGCCGCGAAGACCGGCATGAGGTCCGTGTCCGCGCCGGTGGCCATGGACATGTCCACCGGCACCAGCGCGCCCTCGAAGCGCTTGTAGCCGAACATCAGGCCGGTAGTGGTGCCGTTGGTGGCCGACAGGTCCACGCCGAACTTGGTGTAGGTGGTGAAGATGAGCCGGTCCGACTGGCAGGCCGGCAGGAGGGCCAGCGCCAGCAGGGCGGCAGGCAGGGCTCTAGAGCTCATCGAGGTTCTCCAGGTCGAGGCGGGAAAGGCAGGTGCGGCCGCCGGAGTGCACCAGCACCCAAGCCGAGTCGAAGGCGGGACAGCAGAGGCTGGCCTGGCGCGCGAGGCCCAGCTGGAGCCCGGCGCGGCCCGGCGCGGCCTCGAGCGCAAGGCCGGCGCAGGACTGGGCAATGAACAGCGGCTGGTCCGGCCGTGAGGCCGGGCGCCGCACGACCAGGACGCCCAGCGCGTGCTCGCGGCCGTCGGCGCCGCGCCAGCGCAGCCCGAGCGGGGGCGCCCACGCTGGGCCCTCATCCGTTCCGGCGAGATCCGCCGGGACATCGGCCGGCATGGCGATGGTCAGGTCGGACCAGCCCAGCCGAAGCCCGGGCGTGTCCGCCGAGAGGTCGAGGTCGATGCCGGGCACGATGCGGCGCGTCACTCGGGCCCCCGGATCGGCGGCCGCATAGCCGACCACCAGCGCCGGCCCGCCTCCTGGCAGGGCCAAGGCGCAGCCCGCCAGCACGCTGCATGCAGCCAAGTGCGCGGTCGTCATCACGCCGGGCCATCCCTTCACGCCCGGAATCACAACCAACGGGTGCGCCGACTGTCAAGCGGCCCCGCGGCCGAGGGGTGAGCGCTCGCTGTCCCCGCCGGCGCGGCAGGCAGGAGCGTGCGCCTGAAAGCGCGCAGGACGGCGGGCCGCCGCCCCTACTCCCCGTCCTTGGGCGGCGCCTCCCCCGCCCCGTCCTCCGGCTTCCTGCCCGCCAAGTCGTCCAGCAGGTCCAGCATGTGCGACTCCCTGGCGATGGACTCGTCGTAGGCGAAGCGCAGCTCGGGCATGCTGCGCATGCGCATGCTGCGGCTGAGCACCTGCTGGATGTGCGGCGCGGCGTCCTGCAGGGCGCGCTCGGACAGGCGGCGCTGCGCGGGCGTGCCCAGCACGGTGAACAGCACCCGGCAGTGGCGCTTGTCGCGCGACAGCTTCGCGCCGGTGATGGTCACGAACCCGAGGCGCGGGTCGTTCAGGCGCTCGAGCACGATGATGGCGACCTTCTCGCGCAGCAGCGCCTCGGTGCGTTCGTTGCGATCCCAGGCCATGGTGCCTCCCGCGGCTTGGCGGCGGTCAGCCGCCCGCCGCCGTGCCGGCCAGCGTGCGCTTGACCTCGGTGACCTCGAAGGCCTCCAGGACGTCGTCCACCAGCAGGTCCTCGAAGCCCGCGAGGTGCAGGCCGCACTCGTAGCTCTCGCGCACCTCCTTGACGTCGTCCTTGAAGCGCTTGAGCGAGTCCAGCCGCCCGGTCCAGAGCGTCTTGCCGACGCGCTGCAGGCGGATGCGGCTGTCGCGCGTGACCAGCCCGTCGGTGACGTAGCAGCCGGCGATGTTGCCGAACTTGCTGGACTTGAAGACCGCGCGCACCTGGGCGTGGCCCGTGACGCGCTCCACCTTGTCGGTGCCCAGCTCGCCCTCGAGGGCCTTCACCAGGTCGTCGGTCATCTCGTAGATGATCTCGTAGGTCTTGAACTGCACGCCGGTGCGCGCCAGCTGCGCCTTGGCGTTGGCGTCGGCGCTGACCGCGAAGCCGATGATCATGGCCTTGCTGGCCGAGGCCAGCAGCACGTCGTCCTCGGTCACGCTGCCGACCGCGCCGCGGATGACCTTGAAACGCACCTCGGGATGGGCCAGCTCCTCGATCGTGCGCCTGAGCACGTCCAGCGTTCCCTGCGCGTCGGCCTTCACCATCACGTTGATCTCGGGCACCTTGGCCGCGGCGATCTTGTCGAACAGGTTCTCCAGCGTGACCGTGTCCACGGCCGCCGGCTGCTCGAGCGACTTCCTCGCCGCGTCGACGCGCAGGCGCGCGACGATGCGGGCGCGGTTGATGTCCTCGACCACCAGCAGCTGCGCGCCGGCCTCGGGCGGCTCCTCGAAGCCCAGCACCTGCGCCGGCGTGCCCGGCGGCGCCTCGTCGATGCGCTGGCCGCGATCGTCCAGCAGAAACCGCACGCGTCCGACGGCCGTGCCGGCCAGCAGCGCGTCCTTGGGCCGCAGCGTGCCGTCCATGACCACCACCGTGGCCACGATGCCGCGCTCGGGGTCCTTGCGCGAGTCGATCACCACGCCCGAGGCCGGACGCCCCGGGCGCGCGGCCAGCTCGAGGATCTCGGTCTCCAGCGCCAGGCGCTCGACCAGCTCGGGCAGGCCCTGGCCGGTGGTGGCCGAGCACTCGATGACGCCGATCTCGCCGCCCCAGTCCTCGACCATCACGCCCTTCTGGGCCAGTTGCTGGCGCACCTTGCGACCGTCCGCGCCGGGCTTGTCGATCTTGTTGATGGCCACCAGCAGCGGCACCTCGGCCGCGGTGGCGTGGTCGATGGCTTCCTCGGTCTGCTCCATCACGCCGTCGTCGCCGGCCACCACCAGCACGGCCACGTCGGTGAGCTGGGCGCCGCGGGCGCGCATCTCGGTGAAGGCCTTGTGGCCGGGCGTGTCCAGGAAGGTGACGCCGTGGCCGCTGGGCGAGGTGACGAAGTAGGCCGCGGTGCGCTGCGTGATGCCGCCGGCCTCGCCGGCCGCTACGTTGGTCTTGCGCAGCGAGTCCAGCAGCGAGGTCTTGCCGTGGTCGACGTGGCCCATGACGCACACCACCGGCGGGCGCGGCTGCGGCTCGCTGGTGTCGGCCTCGCGGCGCCTGGCCTCGTCGGCCAGCAGGCGATCCTCCTCCGTCTCGGGCGGAAGCACGTTGATGTCGCGGTTCATCTTGACTGCCAGCTCCAGCAACTGGTCGCCGTTGATCACCGCGTTCTTGTCGCGCGGGTCGAAGGTGCCCGGGAAGTGCTCGAGGATCTCGCGCGCCTTGACGCCCAGCATCTCGGACAGGTCGCGCGCGCTGATGGGCGGCCGCACCGCGATGCCGTGCGTCGGACGCTCGGCCGCGCGCTTGGCCTTGCGCCCGGAGTTGGGCATCATCGAGCGGCGCATCGGCGGACGGCGCACGGGCGGGCGGCGCTGGCCGGTGAAGTGCCCGATGCGGATGGCGTTGAGGGCGGTGTTGTCCTCGGGGTCGAAGACCCAGTCGCCGCCGGTGCCGCCGGGCTTGGCCGTGCGCGCCTTGGCCTTGGCCGCCTCGGCCTCGGCCGCCGAGCCGCGCCGCGGCGGACCGCTGCCGAAGGAGCGCCGGCCTGGCGCACCCGGCGCTGCCGCCGGCTCGGACGAGGACGGCTGCGCCGGTTGCGCGCGGTGGCGCGGCGCCACGGAGGAGGGCTTGAGCTCGATGCGGCCCAGGATCTTGGCGCCACGGCGGCGCGTCGGGCCCGATGTCTCGGTCGTGGCCGTGCGCGTTTCCTCGGAGTCCGCGGCGGACCCGCCCGGCGCTCCGCCCACGCTGCCGCCGGCGACGGACCCGGGCTCCCCGGGCACGACGACGCCCTTGCGCTCGTCCACGTCGGCCGGCAGCGCGACATGGCCGCTGATGGTCACGACGACCATGCGCTTGTCGTGCGCCTCGGCCGCGGCCGCATCGTCGCCGACGGGCACGAGGGCCTCGTCGGCCGGGGCGGCGGGCGCGGCGGCGGCGACAGGCGCCAGCTCGGGTTCCGGCGCGGCGGGCACGGCCTGCGGAACCGGGGCGGTCGGCGGCGCTGCGGCCTCGGGCACGGGCTCTGCCGCGGGCGGCGGCGCTGCGGCTGCGGCTGCTGCTGCGGCAGCTACGGCCGCGGCCTCGGCCGCGACGTCCTCGGCGGCCTTCTTCGCCTTGGCGGCCTTCCTGGCCTCCTTGGCGGCCAACTCCTCCAGCTCCTCGGCCCAAGCGGCCTTCAGGATGCCGATCGTCCCCGGCTCGACGTTGCTGCTGGCGGACTTGATGCCCGGCAGGCCCAGCTCCCTGGCGATGGCGAGGAGCCGCTTGCTATCGGCGATCAACTCCTTGGCCAGCTCGTGCAATCTCACGGAACACTACTCCGCCTTGGACGACATGTGGTCGCCCGCCGGCTCGTCCGAGGTTGCAGAGCCGCCCACGCCGGACGATGGAGGCGGGGGCGCGATGAGGTTCCCGTGCTCGTCGCGGGCGCTGTGCGGCATCTGCGTCACGCCCTCGATCTTGATGTCCCACCCGGTGAGCCGGGTGGCGAGCCGGACATTCTGTCCCTTGCGGCCGATGGCCAGCGCGAGCTGGTCGTCGGGCACGACGACGCGCACGACCTTCCTGACGTGGTCGAGCTGCAACGAGGCCAGTTGGGCCGGCCGCAGCGCGTTGGTGATGAGGTCTTCCTCCGACTCGCTCCAGCGGATGATGTCGATCTTCTCGCCGTTGAGCTCGTCGGTGATGGCCTTGATGCGCGTGCCGCGGATGCCGACGCAGGCGCCCACGCAGTCCACGCGCTGGTCGTTGCTGAACACGGCGATCTTGGTGCGGTAGCCCGGCTCGCGCGCGATGCGGCGGATCTCGATCACGCCGTCGGCGACCTCGGGCACCTCGAGCTCGAACAGGTTGCGCACCAGGTCGGGCGTCACGCGCGAGAGCAGGATGCGCACGCGGCCGCTGACCTGCTTGACCTCGGTGATGATGCCGCGGATGCGGTCGCCTGGGCTGTACATCTCGCCCTTGACCCGCTCGGCGCGCGGGATGATGGCTTCGGCCTTGCCGATGTTGACCACCAGCGTGCCGCCCTCGATGCGCTGCACCGTGCCCAGCACGAGCTGGCCGATCTTGTCCTGGTACTCGGCGCAGATGGCCTGGTTCTCGGCCTCGCGCAGGCTCTGGATGATGACCTGCTTGGCCGTCTGGGCGGCGATGCGCCCCAGGTCGATCGCGCCGGTGTCCACGTCCGAGGTCACCGAGAGCTGGCCGGTCTCGCGGTCCAGCGTGCAGCGGATGGGCACTTCCTTGCCCAGCTTGGGCTCGACGGCCTTCTGGATGGCCGCGATCATGGCGTTCTCGATGGTCTCGAAGATCAGGTCCTTGGGGATGTCCTTGTCGAGGTGGATGGTCTCGATGATGCGCAGCAGTTCGCTGTTCATGATCGTGATCTCCACGGGGAAAAGGCCAGCCGGCGGGCCCCCGCGGGACCCGTCCCCGCGCGCCGGCCTGCCCCGAAACGCGAACAAGTGGGCCAAGGACCCACCTGCGTCGTTCCGGTCTGCCGGTGCGTTGGGCCATGTATCACACTCCCGGCGCACCCCGCCTGTCAAGCTGGACGGGCCCGGAGCGCCTCGTTCGAGCCCTTGGACCGCGTCGGGCGCAGCGCCGTAGAATCGCCCGCTCCCCCTCGCCCGAGGGCCCGACATGCCCAGGATCGCATCGGGCGCCGCCGCCGGCGCCGACCCCGTCGCCGCCGCGCGCCCGCGCCTGCAGGTGGCGCTGGACTTCAACGTGCTCACGCGCGCGCGCCGCGCGGCCGAGGAGGCCGTGGCCGGCGGCGCCGACCTGCTCGAGGTGGGCACGCCGCTGCTGAAGAGCGAGGGCCTGGACGCGGTGCGCGAGCTGCGCGCGGCCTTTCCGTCCGTGCCCATCGTGGCCGACACCAAGACCATGGACGCCGGCCGCGCCGAGATGGAGATGGCCGCCAAGGCCGGCGCCAGCTACGCCACCGTGCTGGGCGTGGCCTCGGCCTCCACGCTGCGCGAGTGCGTCGAGGCCGGCCGCAACTACGGCATCGCCGTGCTGGTCGACCTCGTCGGCACGCCCGATCCGGTGGCCGTGGCGCGCCTGGCGCAGGAGCTGGGCGCCGCCGGAGTCGGCGTGCACTGCCCGATCGACGAGCAGATGCTGGGCCGCGACCCGTTCGAGACGCTGCGCCGGGTGCGCGCGGCGGTGTCCATCACCGTGAGCGTGGCCGGCGGCATCAACTCCGAGACGGCCGCCATCGCCGCCGCCGCCGGCGCGGACATCGTCGTCGTGGGCGGCGCCATCACCAAGAGCCCCGACGCCACGGGAGCCACGCGCACCATCGTGGCGGCCCTGTCCGAGGGCCGCGCCCGCCCCACCACGGAGTTCCGCCGCTACGGCCCCGAGCAGCTGCGCGAGGCCTTCGACAAGGTCTCCACGCCCAACGTCTCGGACGCCATGCACCGCGGCGGCGCGCTGTCCGGCATCGTCCCCGTCGTGCCGGGCCGGCACATGGTCGGCCGCGCCGTCACCGTGCGCACGTACCCGGGCGACTGGGCCAAGCCGGTCGAGGCCATCGACGCCGCGCAGCCCGGCGACGTGCTGGTCATCGACGCCGGCGGCCGGGCGCCCGCCGTGTGGGGCGAGCTGGCCACCGAGTCCTGCCTGCAGCGCAAGCTCTCGGGCGTGGTCATCGACGGCGCCATCCGCGACGTGGACACCATCCGCGTGCTGGGCTTCCCGGCCTTCGCGCGCGTGCAGTGCCCCAACGCCTGGGAGCCCAAGGGCTTCGGCGAGATCGGCGCGCCGGTGATCGTGGGCGGCGTGCGCGTGGCGCCCGGAGACTGGATCGTGGGCGACGACAGCGGCGTGGTGGCGGTGCCCGCCGAGCGCGCCGTCGAGGTGGCCAACCGCGCGCTGGACGTGCTGGAGATGGAGAACCGCGTGCGCGGCGAGATCCGCGCCGGCCACACGCTGGCCGAGGTCATCGAGCTGTACCGCTGGGAGAAGGCGCACTGATGCCCGCGGCCGCCGCGACCGTGCACGTCACGGTCAACGGCCAGGTGCGCGAGCTGCCGGCCGGAACGACCGTGGCCGCGCTGCTGGTGCAGGTTGCGGCGCCCGGCCGGCCCTGCGCCGTGGAGGTCAACCGCGAGATCGTGCCGCGCAGCCTGCACGCCGCGCGCGCACTGGCCGAGGGCGACGCGGTCGAGGTGGTGGGCTTCGTCGGCGGGGGTTGAGGCGCGCCCGACGGCCGGAGCTACCATGGCCGCCATGGTTCCCGGCGACACGCCCCTCGTCATCGGCCCGCACCGTTTCGACTCGCGCCTGTTCACCGGCACGGGCAAGTACGCGTCGCTCGAGCTCATGCGCCGCGCGCTGCAGGCCAGCGGCAGCCAGTGCGTCACCGTGGCGGTGCGGCGCATCGGCCAGGCGCGCGGCGAGGGCTCGCTGCTGGACTTCATCCCGCCCGGCATGACGCTGCTGCCCAACACGGCCGGCTGCTTTTCCGCCGAGGACGCCTGCCGCACCGCGCGCCTCGCGCGCGAGGCGCTGGGCGGGGACCTCGTCAAGCTGGAGGTGCTGGCCGACCCCGACACGCTGCTGCCCGACCCGATCGAGACGCTGACCGCGACGCGCACGCTGGTCAAGGAGGGCTTCCTGGTCCTGGCCTACACCAACGACGACCCGGTGCTGGCGCGGCGGCTGGAGGAGGCGGGCGCCACGGCGGTCATGCCGCTGGGCGCGCCGATCGGCAGCGGCCTCGGCATCCTGAACCCGCGCAACATCGCGCGCATCAAGGCCGCCGCGCACGTGCCCATCCTGGTGGACGCCGGCGTCGGCACGGCCAGCGACGTGGCCGTGGCCATGGAGCTGGGCATCGACGCCGTGCTGCTGAACACCGGCATCGCGCTGGCCAGCGACCCAGTGCTGATGGCCACGGCCATGAAGCACGCCTGCCTCGCCGGGCGCGCCGCCTTCCTGGCCGGCCGCATGCCGCGCCGCGAGCAGGCCAGCCCGTCCTCACCGCGGGCCGGCACCATCGCGCCCTCGGCGCCGACGCCATCGGCGTTTACGCCTCCCGCCACCACGTCCTCCGCACCGTGAGCGAGTCGCCGCCCCCGGAAGCCGCCAGCGGCTTCGCCGCGCGCCGGCTGTCGCGCGCGGCGCTGGAGCGCAACACCGCGGCCACGTCGCTGGCGCGCCTCGGCTTCGCCGGCCTGCAGGAACTGTGCCGGCGCGCTGCCGCCGACCACCCGCCCGACCCGCACGCCGCCGACGACCCGCGCGGCCTGCCCGTGGCCTACTCCGAGGCGCGCGCCACGCGCCCCATCGGCGAGGCTGACGCCTGCGCGGTGTGCGACGGCCGCACCTGTCCGGCCGCCGATGTCATCGACCTGCCCGGCGATGACGCGGCCTGGCTCACGCCAAACCTCTACCCCATCGTCTACCCCTTCGCCCCCGGCCCCGCGCGCGCGCCGCGCGGCGTGCACCTGGTGCACTGGTCGTCCCTGCGCCACGACGGCGGCCTCGCCGGCGCCGACCCGCGCACGGCCGCGGCCATCGTGGCGCAGTGGGCGCGCGCCGAAGAGTGGCTGCTGCACCACGCCGACGCCGCCTTTCCCGAGAGCGGGGCGGGCGGTGACGGCCGCGTGCACCGCGGCCACTGCGGCCTGGTCAAGAACCGCGGCCGGCGCGTGGGCGGCTCGGTCGAGCACGACCACCAGCACGTGCTGCTGGCCGACGTGCCCTTCGCCGAGCCGCCGCAGGCGCGCGGCCTGGCCGAGGCCGTGCTGCGCGACCTCGTGCCGGACCGCGTGGTTGACGAGGTGGACGGCCGGGCGCTGGTCGTGGTGCCGTCCTTCATGCGCCGGCCGCTGCACGCCTTCCTCGTGCCGCTGGCGCCCGGCGGCGGCACGCGCCGCGCCGCGCGCGCCGGCTGGCTGCACCATCTGGACGACGACGGCCGCGACGCCTTCGCGCTGGCGCTGGCGCGCCTCGCGGGCGCAGTCACGCGCGAGATGCAGCGGCGCTCCGGCGAGCCGGCCTTCAACATGATCCTGCACACCGGGCTCGGGCAGGCGCCGCTGCTGGAGCTGCGGCCCAGCACGCAGCCGCTGGGCGGCTTCGAGCACCTGGGGCTCTACCTGTGCGAGGAGCGGCCGGAGACCAGCGCGGGGAGGTTGCGGGACGCGCTGGGTTAGGACGTCAGGCGCTCAGGCGACGTCCTTCTGGCTGCGCAGGTAGTCGAGCGCCTGGCCGGCCAGCTCGCTGACGGTGTAGAAGTACCGCCCGTGGGTGACCTTGAGCTTCTCGAGCGACCCCGCGCCGAGCAGCACGATCTCGACTTCCGGGTGCTCGCGGTTCGCCAGGTCGCGCTCGAAACGCAGCTTGGCCGCTGCCGCGTACTCGGTCTCGGGAAACTCCCGGCACATCCGCAGCGTGCCGGTCGGGCGCTCGTACTCGACGACGAAGTACTTCATGGCGGGTGACTCAGAGCCGGGCGGTGCGGAAGCAGTCTAGCACCTGCTCGAGGGTGAAGGCCCCGGGCACGTCCTTGACCTCGACCAGGGTGACGACGCGGACGGGTGACAGCTCGCTGGTTTCGATGCGTGTCGAGAGTTCCTTGAGCAGGGCCACCCATGCGCGTCGCGGCTTCTCCGCGCCTCCGGGCAGGATGCCGTGGTGCCTTTCGGAATCGTCGGGCTCGCCGCCGTAGCGGATGGCGCGGCCCCACGCATCCCCGAGGCGCTCCATCGACTGCGCCCAGGCGTGCTGCAGCACGGTGCGGACCTGGACTTCCACGGGGATTCCGTCCAGCTTCACGACCAGGTGCACGGCCCGCTACCCGAACGAGGGTTGACGGCGGCGGTCGCGCACCTTGGCGCCCGGGAACCGCCCGCTGATCTGCGCAACGAGGTCGTCCTGCCCGGCGAGGGTCAGGCTCCGGACGACCCGCGCGCCCACGACATCCTGCACGCTGCTCAACTCCATGTGCCGGTCCCGGCGCAGCTTCTCGATGATCGTGTCGCGGTTCTTCTCCCGGTGGCTGACATCGAGGCCCAGTTCGGCCTCGAACACGGTGCGGACCCGCCCCAGCGCCGCGAGGTAGTGCGGACGGACGGCCTCCAGCAGCCGCAGATCCTCCTCCGACGGCACGGCCGCGTCGCGCAGCCGGCTGCCGAGGCGGTCGAGTTCCTTCTTGCTCACGGGCAGCCCCATGGCAGCCGGTCGGCTACCGGGGGCTGACGTTACGTTGCCGGGAGGCGCCATCCAAGGCGATGGAGCGGATCCCGGTCCGGGAAAACCGCGTGGCCGGCTCCGGCCGCGGATGGCGCATGCTGTGGCGGCCGGCCGCGCGCCTGCACAGCGCGCGCGGCCGCTGCCGGAGTTCCCGCCGTGAACCTCGTGCTGGCCGTGACCGCGACGACCATCGCCCTGGCCGTGGCGCCGGCGCGCGCGCAGACGATCGAGGCCGTGCGCAAGGCCGTCGACGGTTACTTCGCGGACGGTGACGCAAAGGCCGAGTCGCGCGCCGCACTGGTGCGCTGGGGCAACGCGGCGCTTCCGTTCCTGCGGGAACTGGCCGGCAAGCCCGAGGACGTCGGGCTGCTCGAGTCGCTGATGCCGGTGCGGGCGGGTGACTGGGACCTCGTGTGCGCGATCGACCAGGTCGGCACGCCGGAGGCCATCGACTTCCTGATCGAGATCCTGGACGGAAAGACCGCGGTGGCGACGCGTCAGGCGCTCCACAGCCTGATGACGGCGACTCGCCGCCACCGTGAGCTGCTGCGTTCGCACCTGCGCTTCCAGCAGCTCGTGTTCAAGTTCGCGAAGGCGGACGACGGACCGCTGTCCAACCTGGGCCGGAGCGTCGCCGCCAACATCATCGCCGACCTCGGCTGGGAGGACGGCGAGCCGCTGCTCGAGCTGATGCTGCAGTCGGACGACCTGCGCCTGCGCCAGAATGCCGCCGAGGCGATCGAGAAGCTGACCGGGCGCAAGGTCGAGATCCGCAAGCCGGACGTCGCGTTCCCGTCCGAGTCGCCGGCCGAGGCGCTGTGGCCGCTGAGCCGCCTGCAAAGAACCGACCTGCGCGGCCGCTTCGAGGTGTGGTTCGACGGACACCCCACCCTGATCCTCGGATCAGAGACCGCGCTCTCGCCCCACGACGCGGGCCTCGCGGCCGGCGGGCCCGCGACCGTACCGCTGCACGTGAAGGACATCCTGTCCCTGCCGCTGGCGCCGCGGCGTTGGCGCTGGGTCGTCCTGGGGAACGAACCGGGCGCGGGCTGGAGCTCCGATCCGGCGCTCGCCGTGTGCCTCGACGAGCGGCGCGAGGAGCTGTGGCGCTACGAACCCCAGCGGGATGGCATCGAGACGGCCTGCCGGCTCTACGCCCCTGACCGGTGCCTCGGCGTGGCCTTCGGCGCCGGCGGCGCGGAGGGCGTGGTCGCCTTCAGCTCCGACGGCGAGGAGCTGTTCCGCAGGCCGCGCACCTACGTCACGTACGGGATGTCCTCGCACCCTCGCGTGCCCGACTGCTGGCTGCGCTGCGGCGGCAACCTCGCGCTGTACGACAACAGGGGCAATCTGGTGGCTGGCGGGCCCGCGGCGCCGCTCGACATGCGCAAAGTCGGCGGCCACTACTTCCACGCCCGCCACGCCGTGCTGGCCGCCGGCTTCGACGGCAGCGCCACGGTCGTGGCCGCCGGATCCGGCCGGAACTCCGAGCCGCGGATCGTGCGCTTCGACGACACCCTGCGTGCGCTCTGGAGCGCCACGCTGCCCGACCGCATCACCGCCCTGGCGCTCCTGGACCCGGGTGACCGCGAGCCGCTGTGCGCCGCGACGACCGACGCGGGTGACCTGTTCGTGTTCGACCTCGCGGGGACGCTGCGCCAGCGCTTGCGACTCGTGGACGACGCCTCGTCGTCCCTCGGCAAGCACGGCCTGTCCGTCGACTCCATCTCCGCCGGGCCGCTCGATGACGACCGCTACGGCCTAGCCGTCGGATTGCTCAGCGCAACCATCGTGTACGAGATGCGCTGAGGAGCGCCGCCCCTCAGTACCGCACCCGGTCCGCCTTGCCCATCCACGCCGCGAAGGCCGCCTGCGCCTCCTCGCGCAGCAGCGGCAGCAGCGGCAGCGCGCGCGCCGCCAGCGGGCGCGCGACCTCCTCATACAGCGCGGCGTCGTCGAAGCCGGCCGCTGCGGCGTCGGCGCGCGTGCCGGCGTGGAAGACGCGCGCGATGCGCGCCCACCAGATCGCGCCGAGGCACATCGGGCAGGGCTCGCAGCTCGTGTACAGCTCGGAGCCCCCGAGCGCGAAGCTGCCCGCCGCGGCGCAGGCCTGGCGGATGGCGACGATCTCGGCGTGCGCCGTGGGGTCGTTGGCCGAGGTCACGCGGTTGCAGCCGCGCCCCAGCACGCGCCCGTCGCGCACGACCAGCGCGCCGAAGGGACCGCCCGCGCCGGAGCGCACGCCCTCCAGCGCCAGAGCGATGGCCTCGCGCATGCGGGCCGGGTCGCCGGCGCTCATCGCTGGAAGATCGGCAGGTAGCCCTGCGGCACCTGCAGCGTGAGCGACACGATGGCGGTGCCGAAGACCGCGCCGTAGTTGCCCGCCTCGTAGTGCCCGTCCTCGCGCCGGCGGTCCTCGCACTGCTCCACGAAGACCGGCCACCAGCGCTGGAACGGACGCTGGTCGGGGTACTGCCAGTAGGCCTGCGCGGCGTACAACGCGCCGTAGTCCACGAAGGGCTCGTTGTAGGCGGACGTGCCGGTGAACGGGTCGCTGCGCTGCAAGGCCTCGAAGCCCTTCGCGTTGGGCTCGCCCGAGTACTCGCCCAGGGCGTTGAGGGTCGAGAGCGCGGCGGCGGTCAGCGCCCAGCTGGTCCGGGGGTCCCTGAGCGCGTAGCGGAAGCGGCCGTCCTCCTCGTTCTGGCTGCGCCGGATGTAGGACAGGGCCCGGTCGATGACCTGGGCCCGGACCTCGAAGCCCACGTCGCGCGCGGCGCGCAGCGCCTGGATCATGCACACGGTGATCGAGCCCTCGTGGGCGCTCGTGGCCCGCGGCTCGTACCACCAGCCACCGGAGTCGGTGTCCTGGCTCTCCTCGATCAGGCGCACGCCGCGCTCGAGGGCGGCGCGCAGCTCGGCGCGGCGCGCCTGGTCGCCGGCGTCCATGCCCCAGGCCTGCGAGAGCGCCAGCACGGCGTAACCCTGGCCGTGCATCTTGGACACGCCATCGGCGTCGGTGATGAAGTAGCCGCGCGCGTCGCAGTGGTCCACCAGCCAGGCCACGGCGCGGCGCACGGCCTGCTCATGGCGGCCGCGATCAGGCAGGTTGCCGGCGGCCATCAGCGACAGCGCCGCCAGCGCCGTGACTGCCACCGGCGCCGATGCGGCGGCGTCGTTGCGCACGATGGAGAAGCTGCCATCGGCCTTCTGGTGCGCGACCAGGTACTCGTGCGCCGTGCGCACCAGCGCAGCCACGCGCGCGGTCAGCAGCCGGTCGTCGGCGGCCGCGGACTGGCCGTCCTCGCCGGGCGCGCCGGACAGCGCCAGCGCCGTCGCCAGCAGCCCGGCGGCGACGCTCAAGGGGCCCCCGCGCCCGTGTCGCGGCGGTTCAGCTCGCGCACGTAGGCCTCGAGCCAGGTGCGATAGCGCTGCGGCACGTCGTCCATGTGCAGGTTCATCAGGCGCTCCTGCAGCTTGGGCGGCAGCACGCCCCAGCGCGCGTCGGTGTCGCGACGCAGGAAGTCGGCGGTGGCGTCGGGCGGCGGCTGCTGGCCCGCCAGCTCCTGCGCGCCGGGCTGGCTGGGCTGCTCGGGCGCGGCCTGCGGCTCCTTGCCGGAGCGCTGCTGGTCCTGCTGTCCGTCCTGCGGCTGCTGTGGCTGGGGCGACGGCTCGGCCTGGCTGCGGTCGTCGGCCTCGCGCGGCGGCGGCTGGCCCTGCGGGCTGCGTCCGCCCCCGCCGCCGGACGACGGGTTGCCCGAGCGCTGGTACTTGACCAGGCGGATCAGCTCCTCGAGGTCCGAGATCGTGCGCACGTGCGACGCGCGCGCGCCCTGCACCTTCTGCACCTGGTCCGTGGCCGAAGCCTCGTCCAGCAGCCGGTCCACCTCGGCCAGATCCTGCTGGATGCGCTGGACCAGCTTGAGCGCCGCGTCGTCGCGCGAGGGCTCCTGCTGCTGGGGCAGGCAGCCCAGGGAGGCGGCCAGGGCGAGGACCAGGCTGATCACGGGGTGTCTCCGGCGTCGCGGCGGTTCAGCTCGCGCACGTAGGCTTCCAGCCACAGGCGATAGCGTTGCGGCACGTCGTCCAGGTGCAGGTTCATCAGGCGCTCCTGCAGCTTGGGCGGCAGCACGCCCCAGCGCGCGTCGAGGTCGCGGCGCAGGAAGTCGGCGGTGGCGTCGGGCGGCGGCTGCTGGCCCGCCAGCTCCTGCGCGCCGGGCTGGCTGGGCTGCTCGGGCGCGGCCTGCGGCTCCTTG